>ENA-OPZC01000061-OPZC01000061.1-human-gut-metagenome-genome-assembly--contig:-NODE-61-length-20347-cov-1.197181_pt1 | contig 20347 bp, 13 predicted proteins | sample MGYA00242477_ERZ504491 | MGnify/ENA primary metagenome ERZ504491 (study PRJEB26092, sample SAMD00036249) | human gut metagenome | host: Homo sapiens | study: EMG produced TPA metagenomics assembly of... | reverse complement strand
AGTACATAAAAACTGACGAATCACATCAAACATGTTCTCACGTCCCGGGTCCACATCAAACTTTTCACGGGCTATGCGGGTACAAGTGATAATGAAACGTTTCAGAATAATACGCAACATTTCTTCCTGCAAGTTGTCTTGTATTCCACACTCCCCCCTGAAAATATCGACAATACTGTCAAGACGGGCCGACTGGGAAGGCGAAAGCTTCAAACGCATGACACGGGAAGAACCGTTAAACAGGAATCCGTTACAAGACACCTCGCTGTCATGCCCGTAAATACAATAAAAGTTACTATTGAATAAAAAAGTGAGGTATTCACCGTCCACTCCCCTTATCTGCACATGATGCAAAGGAGTAAGCGAAATCATTTCCTCTTTTTCCAGATGCATCACCACATGATCCACTTCCACATCCAACGCTCCATGCCGCACCCATATAAATTTATAAAGACTCCTGTCACGCTGCAAAAAGGAGTTTTCATGGAAACAGGAAGTCATTGCTATATTTCCATTCAATTTAGTACGTAAGTGATATTCCATAACTACTTCTGATTAAGTGATGTTCCCCTACTTTTTCAAAAATAAGATGACGGGATAAATATAAGACTATTCCTTTATATAAAAAAGAAATAGAACAAAAGAATGACTTCCCCTCCCACTCCCTTTATCAGCATTCGCGCCCCACTGCCATATCGGCCGGCAGGAATTCCCATCCAATCATCTCCCATTTGCCTATACGAAAACTTTCCATCCCGTCCTGTCTCTTTTAATATTTGTTAAACTTTTCCATTTCTTCGTCCACTCATTAATTTAATAGTACATTTGTTGCATCACAAGCATCATAGCTTATATAACAAAAGAAGAGTAGGACATCAATAATGGACAGAAATCTTAAAAGAACGTGTGTAGCCCATATACAACGGTTACTGATATGTACCTGTATATTCACCTTCTTTGCAACCATCGGCAAAGCCTCCCATGTACAGGAAAACACCGAGGCGGGGAACTATATTCTGATTCTGAACAGCTACAACGAATCCTCCCCCTGGAGCAACAGCATCACCACCCCCATCGTTCACAAAATAGCCGGAATAGAGAACATGGACGCTTACATAGAGCATCTGAATCTTTTTATGGTAGGCGATTCCACTAAAATCGAGAGATTCTCAGAAATTCTTTCTTCGAAATACGGCTCCACCCCTCCCCGCCTGCTGGTATTCATTGGGAGCATGAGCCTGATTTTCAGAGAAGAGATTCAATCTTTATGGGGTAAAGTACCTGCCATTGTATGCGGAGCCGACCCCTATGTGTACCATGAGAAATTCTACAGGCAGAGAGATACAGTCACCCCCGAAAGAAAAAGACACACATGAGCGAATTGGCAGAAGAGTTCAATTTCACCTACATGCACACCCCCATCTATCTGGAAGAAAACGTGCAACTGATGTGCAGGATGATTCCGGGTATGAAGAAACTGATTTTCCTGGGAGACGGCATCTACCCCAATCCGGAATATGACAAGCAACTGCGAGAGCTGATTAAAGACAAATACCCGCAAATGGATTACGAATACATCTCCTCGCGTACCAACAGTCTGCATCAGCTATATAACGCCGTGCGTAAAACAGACAAGACCACAGGCATTCTGGTATCCACCTGGTTCACCGAATCGTTCACTTCAAGCAATTTTCTGATTAATGCCTACAGAAGTATCGCCAGCATCTCCGCCCCTTTGTTCACCATCCGCTATGCAGGTATGGATGACGGCGGCATGGTAGGAGGATACATGTATAATGACCAAATCTTTACCAGGCAATTACTGAAAACGATAGACGAGATACTACATGGGAAGAAAAGCCAGCGACATACCTTTTTATGAACCCAACGAAGCACACCCCGCATTCAACTACACAAGACTGGTAAATAAAGGACTCGATCCCGACCTATGCCTGGTGACACCGTTTTCTATGACAAACCGGCCAACTTTCTGAACAAATATAAATGGATCATCCTAAGTGTACTCATTGCTTTTATACTGATGGCCGTGGCACAGCAAAAACGCATCCAAATGCTGAAAGCGCTGAGACGCGCCCAGCAAAATGAAATAGACACGAACACACAATATACCAATCTGATAGACAATATGCCTATCCTTTACATGAAAGAACAGGTAATATGGGACAAAGAAGGGAATATCGCAGACAGCATTTATATGGATGTCAACCGCTATTTCGAACGATGTTTCTTGCCCAAATCCGAGGTGATAGGGAAAAGAGCCTCTGAAATTTTCCCGGAGTCCTTGCCGGAGTTCACCCATTTCATGGAACTCACCTTAAAAGAAAAGAAATCGATCACCTTCCCATATTATTTTAAGACCGTCAACATCTTCTATGATGTTGTCCTGAATTGCTCTACCGAACCGGACACAGTGGATGTGTTCTGCATGGACAGCACCGAACTGCACAATGCGCAGCAAATGCTGAGCGCCACGAACCATAAACTTTCCATGGCACTGGAAGTAGCCAACATCGTACCTTGGAAATGGAATTTGAAAGACCATACCATTTTATGCGACCTCAACCGCCCCATTGTCATGGCGGCCATGCCGGGAAGCATCAGCGAAGATCAGTTGAGCGTTTCGGACGAGCAATACTTCGCTAAAATCATTAAAGAAGACCGCCCGCGCGTGATACAGGCCTACCGTGACCTGGCAGACGGGAAAATAGAGAAAGTAAAAGAGGAATACCGCGTGCTGGCCAATGACGGAACACAATGGAAAATAGACTGGATAGAAGCGCAGGCAGCTGTGGAAAGCAAAGACGAAAACGGAATGCCGCTCACTTTGGTAGGATCTTCCCTAGTCATAACTGAACGGAAGAAAATGGAAGACGAACTGCTTTCAGCCAAGGACGCGCGGAAGAATCCAACCGGCTGAAGTCCGCTTTTCTTGCCAATATGAGCCACGAAATACGCACTCCGCTAAATGCTATCATCGGTTTCTCAAACATCCTTGCTGCTGCAGAAGAGGAACAGGAAAAGCAGGAATATATCAATATCATTGAAGTAACAACACGTGCTGCTGCAATTAATCAGCGACATACTGGACTTATCGAAATAGAGGCCGGTACATTAGAGTTCAGCTATTGCAACATAGAACTGAATGACATTATTTCCGAGATAGAAAGTGTCACCCGTTATCGGACAGAGAGCAACGGCATTCAACTGATTGTACAGAAAGGACTTCCCTCCTGCCTCATAAGAACGGAAAAGAACCGTCTGATGCAGGTACTGAACAATTTACTGAACAACGCCAGCAAATTTACCTCACAAGGAAGCATCACCTTCGGCTACAAACTATGCGACAAAGAACTTTATTTCTATGTTAAAGATACCGGTTGCGGCATTCCAGCCGACAAAGTGAACTCCATATTCGGACGTTTCGTCAAACTGAACTCTTTTGTACAGGGTACAGGACTGGGATTATCCATTTGCCAGACGATTGTAGAGCACATGGGAGGACGCATCGGCGTAGAATCTGAAGAAGGAAAAGGATCCACTTTCTGGTTCACCATTCCCTACCAGCCCGCTGATACGGATAACAAAAAGGAAGACAAACATCAGCCCATCTCCGTGCAGAAAGACAAGCTGACCATTCTGATCGCCGAAGACAATGAGAGCAATTACCGGCTGTTTCAATCTATCTGAAACGAGAATATAACCTGGTACATGCCTGGGATGGAAAAGAGGCGGTCAATTTGTATAAGCTCCATACCCCTCAGATAATTCTGATGGATATCAATATGCCGGTGATGGATGGCTATGAGGCCACCCGGGAAATACGAAAACTATCCTTGGATGTGCCTATCATTGCTGTTACCGCTTTCGCCTATGCCAGTGATGAACAACGGGCCATGGAAAACGGCTTCGACGGCTATATGGCCAAGCCCATCAGCGCCCCACAACTGAGACAACAGATTGCTGCCATATTACAGAAACGCATTATCTTGTTATAATCTCCGTTTTTTCCATTATACTCAGCCGAAATCCAACGTAGAGACCGATCTGACTCCACAACTATAAACAAGAAAACGACCGAAAGCGCCACAAGGATGGGAAACTAAAGCTGATTATAACGTAAATGCGAAGTTAATTCATCACTTCAGCTCCATTAAGTCTTTTTTTCAGTACCATTAAAGCATTTCTTACGGTCACCTTTTACAGACTGCGACAGCAGTCCGTTATGTTTCATTGCGGCAGACCGTACAGTCCACTGTAACAGACTGTACGGTCCACTGCCGAAGACTATAGTAACAGTCCGCACAAAAAGACTTAACAGTCCGCATGACAAGGCTGATATACCCGACAAAAAGTATTAATCCCCCATATCTAAAAAAGGTTCCCCCTTGCTCACCTTCACAGGCTATGCAAGAGGGAGATTCCATACTAACTCTTAACCTAATAAATAAACGACAAAATCACTCTTTATATCTTAAGGCTCCGGCAGGCAGTTTCTCACCTTTCTCACCAAAGCTCTTCAATGCGTCTTCCGGTTCAATGGTTACTTTACTTTCATCCAGCATACTCCGGTCAAGGCCGAACACGTCTATAAAGAAATCATAAACCGCATTGCGCTTGTTCGGACCGAAATCATGGCGTTCTTGCGGCAAATGTACATTGCTCACCTTGTCCGTCGCACCGTAAAAACCGTAGATGCGTTGCAAGTAAGGATATTCCAAACGGGGAACCGTGGCTGTCCAGTCTCCTCCGTCGGAAACCACCAGCATGGGACGCGGGGCAAACAGGGCAGCCAGCTCCGCATTGCAAGTTCCTCCACCTGCCAACTGGATGGGCTTGCCACTTTCACACGGGCAGCCGCCATCAAAATGAGAAGCCAGACTGACCACAGGGGCGGCAGCTGTAAAACGGTCGTCCAGGACGGTAAGCAACACCGTCTGCGTTCCTCCGCCGGAACCACCATTCACGCCGATGCGTGCAGGGTCTATATCTTTACGGTTTGCCAGCATATCATCCAGTATCAGCAATCCGTTCATGGCCTGAATGGTGTGCGCGTCATCGGTATGGTGCGCTTCCGCACCTACCTGCAAGGCGGATTCACCCCAACCATACAGATCATAATCCACACAGACAGCCCCCATACGTGCCAGAGTCGCCATGCGCTGCTGCTGGTCTTTGCGGTAGCGTCCCTGTCCAAAATGACCATTGGGGCAGATAATCAGTGCATGTTTGCCCTTGGTACGGGGAGCATAGACTGAACCGCAGACATAAAGCCCCGGCAAGGTTTCCAATGCAAAGTTCTGCACGGTATAGCCATCAAATTTGCGTATTTTGGAAAGAACAGGCTTTGCATCCTTCACTGTTTTCCTCAGCATATCATCCAGTCCCAGACGTTGGCGCACCTCTTTGCGGAGAATCTCCCTGCGCTGTTCCCATTGACTTTTATCACTATATAAACCACTAAGGTATGCCAGCATTTTTTCTCCGTCGGCATCCGTGCGGCGGGCGTATTCGTAAGGTTTCAACTTATATACCTTGTCACTTTGCTTTACGAATTTATAATCGAAGGGGGAAAGCACATTGGTCAGTGTTTCCTCCAATGAATAAGGCCGGATACGGAAATCGGCATACGGAAGCACACGCCCCACCGTATCCACGTCATATTTCAAGCGGACCTGGAAACGGGTGGCAACGTCATTCAGCACATCGGATAACGGACGTGCGAACCGGGTTTCATAAGTTTGTGCAGATGCAGCGGAAAAAGAGAGTGCCGCCATGCACCATAATAGTTGTTTCTTCATCGGGAAGTCTATTTTATTTCTTTACCATCCACATACACATCATCCAGCACCAAGTCCTTGCAGTCTTCAAAGACACAGCGTTGCTTGGCATTCTGAATATACACATCACGCATCACAATACCGGTAATAGGCGCTTCGGGCAGACCTACCACCATAATGGGGGTATTCACATCACGGACCGTCACACCCGACACATAGATATTACGAAATTCCGGAGTACGGTCACTCTTCGGTTCGGCAGGCATCTTGCTATATTTCAGATTGAGGACGATAGCCTCTTTCTTGATATTACTCATCACAATATTGCTTACACGGATATCTTCTACAATGCCTCCGCGACCACGGGTGGATTTCAGACGAATCCCCCGGTCGGTTCCGTCAAAGACACAATTGCTGATGGTCACTTTCTTCACTCCCCCACTCATCTCGCTGCCGATAACCACACCACCGTGTCCGCTCAACATGGTACAATTGGTAATCGTGATATTCTCGCAAGGGACACCCAGTTTACGCGCTTGCAGGTCACGTCCGGATTTGATGGTGATGCAGTCGTCGCCTACCGAAATGTGGCAGTCGCTGATGTGTACGTTCTTACAAGACTCAGGGTTGATGCCGTCCGTATTGGGGGAAGGCACATTGTGGATGGTAATGCCCTTAATGGTCACATTATCGCAAAACTCAGGGTTTACGGTCCAAAAGGGAGAGTTGATAATCTTCACGCCCTCTACCCGTACATTCTTACAACGGATGGGATGTATGAAAGGAGGACGGAAAAAGCGACGGTCCAGTGTGCATGCCAGTCTTCATTGGTTTCAGCGTAAAGGGCTTTCAGGTCGTTTTCCTTCTCGAACATAGGCTGGTACTTGTTGATGTTTCTCTTGCCGTTGTCCCGGAGGTCTACAAGGACGCGGAAAAATTCCGTCCACCATGCTTTGCCCTGTCCGTCCAGTGTCCCTTCACCCTTGATGGTGATGTTCTCTGCATCCACGGCATAAATCAGCGGTTGGAAACTTTTCATCATGATTCCCTCATGACGCACTTCCACATAAGGGAGGAAGTCGTCAAAGTTCTCCGAAAATTTCAAGGTGGCTCCTGCTTCCAGTTCCAGAGTGATGTTACTTTTCATGTGGATGGAACCGGTGAGATAAGTTCCTGCGGGGAAAAAGAGGGTTCCTCCACCATGGGCATTCAGGCGGTCGATGGTGGAATTAATCAATGCTGTGTTCAGTTTCCTGCCTTGCACATCGGCACCTGCCTGCTGCATATCCACACGCTCCGCATGCAGAAAAGACAGACAGCAAACACATAGTAACAGACTTAAAAAGGTACGTTTATTCATATCGTTCATTATTTTATTTTAGTTTTACCAAATACCCTCAGGGGGCTTTTCCTATGAAACTGCGTTTATTTCTTAAAAGAATAAGTTCCGCTTTCCACTATCTTCGGCTCTTTTTCATCGGGAAGGAATACGCGTGCCGTACACCCTACAGGTATCGTTACTTTTAATGTAAAGACTCCATTCTCGCGGGTCCAGTCTACCGCTACTTTTCCGTACAAGGTTTGGGTAGAGGCACGGACGTATGTCAAATCGCCTACCGGCCGGGGACGTATTTCTATTTCCTTCATTCCCGGTTTTCCCTCAACGGTGCGGATACCCGCCAACGAGTTGAAGAACCATTCATCAATCTGCCCCATCATAAAGTGATTCCACGAAGAACCTTGCCGCGGGTCCCATTGCTCGGTCAGCGTGGTAGCTCCGAATTTCAGCTGGAAACCATAGCCGGGTGCTTCTTCATGGTTGTGCATGGTGTACATCAGCTCATTCAACCCGTTACGCGCCAAAGTCTGGAACAGATAACGGTTACCCACATCACCGGTGGTCAGCCGGTTGCCGTGGCGTTTTATATCCGCTACCAGATTATCAAGCACCGCCTGTCTGTCATCAGCGGGAACCATTCCGAGGAACAAAGGCAAGGCATTGCTGCACTGGCTTCCCGTACCATACTGACGAGTGTCCTTGTGATAAAACTCCCGATGGAATGCTTTATTGATTTCTTCACCCAAATGAGTGTAATATGCTACATCATACCTATTATCCAGCATACGTGCCGCCTCCACCAAATAGCGAACAACCATATAATAATGGGCGGTAGCTACTAAAGGAACAGGCGTATTACGAGAAAATCCGGCCCGGAAATCTCCATAATCATACCAATCACCCAGTCCGAAAGAAACGATTCCATCATTGGCACGGGTAGTCATATAATCAATGTAACGACGCATTCCGTTATAGTATTTTCTAATCAATGAATCATCCCCATACGTCTCATAATACATGAAAGGCAATACCACAAAGGTACATCCCCATTCGGGAGATTCGGCAAAAGCATCCATACCGGAGCCCTCGAACACCACATATTCCGGAGCAGTGGTAGGAACCGCGCCATTGGCATGCTGTGCATCGGCTATGTTCTGAAGAGTCTGAGGAACAAAGCCTGTCAAATCATAATTGTAAAGCAAACCGGGACCACACAAATGATCCTGTTCCAACCAACCCAGTTTCTCGCGATGAGGACAATCGGTAAACACAGACTGCATGTTGCTTCGCACCGCTTTCTCTATCAGCCGGTGTGCATCATTGAAGATGCGGTTGGAGCATTCGAAGGTGGATATTTTAGGAGCCGAGTTATAAACAAAGCACGACTGTATCTTCTGGATCACCGGAAGACGGAAGGGATTCTTCTGCCCTTTCAGCACAGCGCCTTCCACCTGAATATACCGGAAGCCATAGTAGGAGAAACGGGGGTGCCAAGTCTCCACTCCCTCCCCTTTCAAAGTATATTCATAATAATGTTGTCTGCCGGTCTGACGCTGATTGCAAGCTCCTTCGTCCGTCAGGGATTCGGATACAAGCAAGGTTATTTTCTGCCCTTTCTTTCCACGGACGGTAATTTCGGGGAAACCGGCCAGGTTCTGTCCCATATCCAGCACAAAGGCAGACGGGTCCACCGTCCGTTTGGTTGACTTGCAGGCGGCTGTTATCTGTTCAGCGGTGAGCTTGGTCACTTTCCGGATATCATAACGCTCCATGATCTTTACCGGTTGCGCTATCTGCGGACGAAGCACCCCTTTGGGGGCTTCCTGAATCACGACAGGATGCCAATCCTGCTCTTTAAAACCGAACATGTTCCAGCCTTTCTGCTCACGGCGGGCGTCATAATCTTCTCCGCCATAGATGCAATTGAACAGTACGGGACTGAAATCGTACTTCCAGTCCTTTCCGGAAACAATCGTTTCACTGGTTCCGTCTTCATAATTCACCACCATTCGGAAACGAAGCGTGGGAGCGCCGAAACTGATTTGCAGTTTACGATAGCGGCCGCCTTGCACATTGTAAAATCCATTTCCCAGCAGGACTCCGATGGCGTTACCTCCTTTCTTCACTTGCGAGGTGACATCATAAGTATTATAATAGACACTTTTGTCATAGTCGCTCCAAAGAGGGGCAAATTCACTGTCTCCCACTTTTTCTCCATTCAGCGAAAACTCGTAAAAGCCCAAGCCACATACATACGCTGTGGCGTCTTTCACTTTTTTTGCCACATGGAACTCGCGGCGCAGATAAATACTTTTCTTTGCCAAAGTATCCACAGCAGCCCAGGCGGCCTTTGCCTCAGGCTTTTTCAGTTCACTGCCATGATATTTCCGGCCTCGGGGATGCGGGCATCCTTACGGGTAATAGCCCCAATCCATCACTGCCGGCGAAAGCCGCTTCGGAAGTCAGGATACTGAAATCAGAGGGCGCACTCCATGCCGAAGGCGTATCAGCCTCATCCCAGACACGGACACGCCAAGTATAATGCCTGTCCTTCTCCAAGGCCGCATCCGCACAGGAAACCAACTGGCTTTGAGCGGATTTTACTTTGCCGCTGTTCCAGACTACTTTTCCTGCCCATACATCCCGACCTCTATCTCATAAGCGGTCTGCCGCGTGCCATTTTCCGGCGAACTCATCTGCCATCCCAGACGAGGGGTATCAGAGGTGGTCACTCTTCCTTCGCGCATCTCACACGTCAGGCGGGTAACAGTTATGTCTTTCGCCTGCACGGCGAAAGACATAACTAACAAAGCGGCTATTAAGAATTTTCTGTAATTCATTTTTCTTTCAACAGTCTGTTTATTATCTTAAGACATCCCCTTTATTCAAAATTATAGCACATTCTCACAAAGGACACGGGTCAATGTATCGGCATGTCCCACTTCCTTTCCATCCACATAGATATGCAGACCTTTTCCACGCTGGTAACGGCTGCCGTCCTTATCCCACAAAATAGTGAGGTTACGGCCATGGTACAACACATTATCCAAACAGAAATAATCCCATTTTCCTTCGGGAATCAACGGATTCACCTCCACTGTGTTATCCATGCGCGGACGAAGTCCTATCAAACCGGTAATCATCAAATCATTAAAAGTAGAATGATTGTAATAACGGCTGCGTTCCTGATCTCCTTTCAACCAATAACCGGTCACCTCATCCAGATACTCGCCTATGTAGGGGCGGCCACGGTGATGCTGCGACTCCACATAGCGTTCCATTTGATGGAAATACACGCTGTCTGTCAATACAGTCTGAGGATAATTATTCATAAAATTGGCCATTGCCGTCAAAGTCTGTGCAGATGCAAACGGCCAGATAGCCCCATCCCATTCACACTTACCTACGCCATGCGTGCGGAACTCAGGATGACGGCGCTCGGCAGTGGTAAGTCCGTAAGGTGCGGAAAAACCTTTCTCGTCCATCACTTCCTTCCATGCCACAGTGTATTTGGAAGAAGCATCCGGCAAATTGAAATACCAAGGGATATAGCCGATAGCCTCGCGTACCTCGGCGGACGCATCTCCACGCATCGTTTCAAAGAAATGATGGTCTGTGTTCCACAACTTATCCTGTACCAATGTTTTAATGGAATCGGCTTTCAATCCATATTTCATGGCCATGCCCTCATCTCCTGTCATGATGCCGATAAGAGAGAGCGCTTTGGCGTTGCCATACATATAACTGTTGATAGTAGGACGGGCATATTGCTTACGACGGCCTCCGCTGATGGATTCTTCCATACCATCCTGCACATCTCCCTGCCAGTAAAGTCCATTGGGCAGGCGGTTTGTCTTTTCCCAACGGGCATATTCCGCTTCCAAATCCTTTACCATATCCAACAAGAACTCCTTGTTTCCATCGACCATGTAACGTCCCAGTACCGCATCCGCATTCCACGAGCTGAACTTGGTCATTTTAGCCATCGGGCCTCCTTCGTTACCCCGATACCAAGTATGGATAATCTGATTCAAGTATTCCGAATTACGCAACCAGCGGCTCTCATAAATATGATGACCGATGGCACAAGCTATCAGATTGTATTTATCGGCATACGAACGGTTTACCAGAAATTCGGTCATGCCATAGCCCACCGGAGTTTCCTTGATGTGCTTGCGCAGCGTCCACCAACGATAATAATACATTTCCTCAAAGTTCTTTTGAGAGCACTCGAAAAGAGGAATGTTTTCTTCCATCCATTGAGATGCACGGGCATTGGGAATAGCCTGGGCTATATTCTCATCCTCCATGCTGTTGAAATAATCCACATAGGGCTTGAAATCCTTATATTTCAAGAAGGCTGCACCGGCATCCTTATCAGCAGAAGCCGTCTTGAAATGGGCTATACGATAGGTGCACAAAGGTTCTTGCTCACCTGCATTCGGCAGAATACCATACCAGTCTGCCGGGGTATCCACCGTAGGATAAGTCCGTTGCGCTCCGGTGCGGAACATCACTCTCTCGATGGCCGGAACGGGTGCAAAGAACATACGTTGCCCCACTTTCTTTCCATCCACATAGACAATTACCATGCGGTTGGCAACAGAGAGCTCCACTTCTACCTTATACGTCTTGCCCGGTTCATACTTCAACAAATTACCAAACCGCGCACCTCCTTTGGCACGGAAAAGTCCATCGGGAGTCAGTTCCAGACGGGAACAGGCAATGCCGTTTTCATCCAGAAATTCTATCTGCAAAAGTCCTTTATCGTTCTGTTCCGCCATCAGTTCGAAAGATACTTTCAGTTCTTTTGTAGCAGGTATCTTACGCTCCACACGGGCATAATCGAATAAGTCCTTGTCCTGCAGCACCAGCCATTTTCCATCCAGTGATACGGGAGCCCACTGCAAGGAATACAAATTCCAGTCGGTCAGTTCGCTCAAATCTTTGTAGTCGGCAAAATCGTCGTCAGCATGCTCGCTGGCGTGTGCGCGGACAGGCACAGGAATATGAGACACCCACATATCCTCTTTATTCATACTGTAAGTCACCCATAAATCACCATCGGGAGGAGTCCCGTTACCTTCCTGAATACCCCGTACATACTGAGGACCGAATGATTTATAATTACCTCCGTAACGCATCGGTGTAATCTCGCCGTGCACCAGATTCAAGGTCGTATATTCCAGCCCGTCCTTACTGAGCGAGATAGCCAGCGGCCAGCGAAACTCGGAAGGATTATACACCGTGGCGTATGTACCGTCACTCAAACGCTGCCCCCAGATCTTCGCATTACTGTTTACAAAGCCTTTCGCACGTTCCACCGGTTGCGCCCATGTGTTCCCGCCATCCTCGCTGATGGAAGTCAGGGCATGTTTCCACAGGCTTACCAAACGGCCGTCGGGCAAGGTATAGTCACAATACGCTTTGTATTCCTTGTGTAAAGGAATCAACGGGTCATTACGATCAGCTTCCTCCACCCACTGCATACGGTAACGAGGATTGTCCAAAATCTCCTGACAGGCTTTTACAAATTCCTTGTCTTTGCTGCGTTTAAAATAAGGATAGGATGTATTCTTTTCATTAAACGCATGGTTATAGTAAATGAAATAAATGGGGCCGAACGAACCGTCTTTCTTAATCTCACGAACCACACGGCCTATTCCGTTCCCGTCATTCGGGTCATCTTTCTTGTCCAGAGCTACGCCATAGTTTCCCATAGCTATCAATCTGCCGCTTTTTGATACATAGAAGCCTACACGCTGATGCATGATGGCATCCAGATCTTTCGCCTTGTCTGTACGTCCGGGCTTGGTATAGCCATCGGGAACCCGGTAGATAGGGAAAAGAGTCACCGGATTTGTCCAGTGGTATCCATCTTTTGAAGTCATCAGGAAAGTCTGTGAGGGAGGAATATGCTCGTCTGATGGATCGGAAAGATAATGCATATAAAATTGTCCGTTCCAATAAGCCAACATGGACTGATGATTGTATGTCCATCCATTGCCGTTATCGGGTGCAGGATGTTCCCGGTTGGCGCGCATCACCTGAATATTGTGTACTCCTACCACAGGTGATAATTGTCCGTCATGATAGGTAGGGTTAGACAGCTCTGTGCCTGTATAGTGTACTCTATCTTGAGCCGACACCGAAAGTGCCAGCGAACAGGCTGCTGCAAAGGTAAAAAGTTGTTTCAGTTCCATTTATTTACTTCTATGTTGTTTTTCCATCTATTAAAATGAGGTTTCTCTTCAGCTTGATTGGGCTTCAAACAAGCAAAGCTATACAAAATTACGAATTTCTTCGTTTCCCGATAAAAGCTTCGGGCTTTAAAAAAAGACGAAAGCACAAAGCAAATGTACTCTATAAAATAATGCTATTTATAAAAAACGCCTTTTTGTTAAGGAATTTGCATAAAAGAAGCTTTTTTTACTATCTTAGCAGCATGAAGTTAACAGTTTGATAACTTTTCTACGAGAAATATGTTATTTATAGTATTCACTTTTTTAACAACCGTTTGCTTATGAAACAAAAGAATAAGATGTTATCCACCCATGGCATTAAAACACTATTCGAAACCCGATTAACCCAACTCACTTCATTGGCTTCAGAAAGCAGGATGAAACAGCTTTCAAAAACAAGCTGAACGATTATCTATTATCCGGTCCTATTTACAATCCTGCTGCCGCAAGGCAAATTAAAAGACTGATAGATAACGATGGAAAAACCATTTACGAAGCCTCTACAGAACAGGAGATTAAAATAGAAACCATCTCACTGCTTTGGAAGTTTTTAACGAATAGTATCATCAATGAAGAGATTTCCGTTGATTTATGGATTGACCTGTATCACCAGTTTGACCGGCTTTATCACGAAGAGGAGGAACTACCTGATGAAAAACAAGTGCAACAATGGATGAAACGCTGGCCCAGCGGACTGAATGAGGATGTCCGGGCTATCCGCCGACAAAACAAAGAGCGTATTATCTCCCTTCTTATCCAGAAAATAGAAAACAGACACGCGCCCTCCAGCCGCTATCTTTTTCCCGAAGGAAGCACGGAAGAGGACAAACGCCAGCTGGTCTGCCAATGGTGGAACGAAGCCCGTTTTCATCTGGCAATGGCCATAAAAAGCCCTACCGAACTGAACCGAATGCTAGGCAACTCCCTATCCGAAGAGACCTTGCAGCTTTATCACAAAGCACGCAAGAAAGGAATGCCTGTCTTTATCACCCCTTACTATCTGTCTTTGTTGAATCCTACGGGGAAAGGATATGATGATACAGCCATACGAAGCTATATTCTGTACTCTCCCCAACTGGTGGAAACATACGGTAACATCCACGCATGGGAAAAAGAAGATGCTGTGGAGGACGGAAAGCCTAACGCTGCAGGATGGCTGCTGCCGGACGGACACAACATTCACCGCCGTTATCCCGATGTGGCCATTCTTATCCCCGACTCGATGGGACGTGCATGCGGCGGCCTGTGTGCATCCTGCCAGCGCATGTACGACTTCCAAAGTGAACGTCTGAACTTCAACTTCGAGGAATTGAAACCGAAAGAGAGCTGGGACAAGAGGTTGAGAAAACTGATGGAATATTTCGAGAACGACACTCAGCTCAGGGATATCCTGATTACGGGAGGCGATGCATTGATGAGCCAGAACAAGACCTTGCGCAATATATTGGAAGCCGTCTACAAAATGGCTGTCCGCAAACGAAACGCAAACCTGCAACGCGCCGAAGGAGAGAAATATGCGGAACTGCAACGAGTACGCCTGGGCAGCCGGCTCCCGGTATATCTGCCCATGCGAATCAATGACGAACTATTGGATATCTTACGTGAGTTCAAAGAAAAGGCATCTGCCGTAGGGGTCAGACAATTTCTGATTCAAACGCATATCCAGACTCCACTGGAAGTAACACCCGAAGCGCGTGAAGCTATCCGCAAGATACTGGCAGCCGGGTGGACTATCACCAACCAGCTAGTATATAATGTGGCGGCTTCCCGTCGCGGACATACCGCCAAGCTGCGCAAAGTATTGAACGGATTGGGTGTATTGTGTTACTACACTTTCTCGGTAAAAGGTTTTGAAGAGAACTATGCGGTATTCACACCGAACAGCCGTTCCTTACAGGAGAAAGAAGAGGAAAAAAGATGGGGAAAACTTTCCGCAGAGCAAGAAAAGGAGTTTTTGAACCTGTTGAGAAACAGTAAAGACCGTGCGGCAGCCGTACAGCGTTTCTGCACCTTCCATCAGATTCCTTTCGTAGCAACAGACCGCAGCGTACTGAACCTGCCGGGTATAGGCAAGAGCATGACTTTCGTAACTATCGGTATGACAAAAGAGGGAAAACGGATACTGGAATTTGACCATGACCCAACCCGCCAGCATAGTCCGATTATTCATCAGATGGAAAAAATATACATCAAGGAAAACAAGTCTATCTGGCAATATATGCTGCAATTGCAGGAAATGGGCGAGAAGAAAGAAGAATATGCCAGTCTGTGGAAATATATGGAAGGAGAAACAGAACACCGCTTTCCCTTATATAATTATCCCGATCCGGGATTCCGGATTACAGAAAAGTATAGTCACTTGTCAGTAGTTGGTAATAAATCAATCTGTTAATTTGTCAATGTGACAATGTGCTAATGTGCCATGCGGAACAAAGCGTACCCCATTGACATATTAGCACATTGACAAATCAGCAGATTATTCAATTCGTAATCTTGATCCCCACAAAATACGTTCTAGGCTGTGTAGGCCCATAAAAATAACCCGAGTCACGATAACCACCTTTGTCCAAATCCTTTTGGAAAGCATTAAAAATATTCTGTACTCCACCGTTTAACTGCAATTTGATATGGTCATTCAATACAAATGTGTAATTCAGTTTCACATTCAAATCAAAGAAATCAGGAGTATGCACCATTTCATCTTTAGCGATATATTGTCCTATATATTCCTCGGGCAACTCTGTCGGTGCGAAATGCGGCACATGCATCCGGCCTGTGTACACACCGGACAAGGAGCAGTCGAAATTCTTGAACGGAGCAGATGTCAATGTGAAATAACCGTAATAGTCAGGAGTACGGGGCATCCGCTTCACCGGCGCTACCTCAGGATTCTCACTCCATGCCTCCAGCTCGGTATATTCGCTGCGCTGCACCGTGAAGCCCACCTGTAAAGCCGCATCACGTCCATGTGCAATCTTTCCGTCCAGATTCACGCCATACACACGTGCCCCGTTACCGTTGCGACGCTCCTTCACCTTGTTACCGTTCTCGTCATGGCCCATATCCTCCAGAACAAACACGTCATCCAATCCGGTATAGAACCCTTCCAATAACAAATTGGTCTGGAAATGACCGATATTCGCCGTCCAGTCAATGGAGCCGCTGATGCTGTTGGAATGCTCCGGTTTCAGCCCTTCCGCCAACTTGATAAGCACGCCCTCACCTCCTACTGCGGTAACATGCAAATCCTCATCGTATGCCTGCGGCGCACGGAAACCGGTAGACCAGGTAATACGTGCCTGTAGTTTGTCACTCGGTTTGTAGAGCAGGTTCAGACGGGGGCTGAAGATAGGATTGTCAATCAGGTTATGGTCATCCAGACGGAACCCGGCCAGGAATACAAACTGATTCATTTTCCATTCGTTCTGCACAAAAGCGCTGGCAATACGCACATCCTGTTTCATATCACGGTGATAACCGGTCATAACATCGTGCAGGGAGTTGTTCTGATACTCCAACCCGGCGGTAAAAGTAGCAGGAGAGAATAAAACTTTCTCAAAATTCCCCACATACATGCCACCTGCCACCCAAGTCAGGTCTTTCGTCTTTCCGTATGCATTCGCATCCTGTTGCGCACCATAATAACTGTTACGGTCGGTATGCTGGATGGAAGAATAGAAAGAAAGCTTATGCTTGTATTCTTTCCAAAACAGATCATAACTCAATCCGCCACTATTGATGACATGCTTAGTCTGTTCGGTGATATCCGTTTCGTGCGGCTGCAAATCAAATTTATTCCCTCCGCGACGGAACTCATTCGTGGTATGATATTCCAGACTGATACGGCTGAACTGCGTAGGACGGTAATAGGTACGCAGCCCGAACGTATTCATGTTCAGCTTTCCCAACTCCGAGAAACCGTCCCCGTCCGCATCATACGGATTACGGTTCCGATAAGACTGATACAAAGCGATGCCATATGTATTGTCTTTTGACACCAAAGAGGCGTTGGCTCCCATATACTGTTCCCACACCTTGCCGTTCATATTGGACATTGTTGAAGAAACTTGAAATGAATTGTTGATGGGGTCTTTCGTGATGATATTGATGGTTCCGCCCACTGCATTAGCACCAAACAAGGCCGACCCTCCTCCGCGGACAACCTCTACACGCTCTATCATATTCACCGGAATCTGCTCCAAGCCATATACACCGGACAGAGCACTGACTACCGGACGGCTATTGATAAGAATTTGCGAATAAGGTCCTTCCAGCCCATTGATACGTACTTGAGGGAAGCCGCAGTTCTGGCAGTTGTTCTCCACACGCAGCCCCGACTGGTAATTCAAGGATTTAGCCAAATCGGTAGAGTTCACCGATTCGAACAGCTTGGCATTCATCACATTGACTACCACCGGAGCCACCTTGCGACTTGTCTCATTGCGATTGGCCGATACAACCACCTCGTCCGTCATAATACTTTCATCACTCATCAAAAAATGAACATCTACCGTGAAGTCGTTACTGACGGTCACTTTCTTTTCCTGTGTCTCATAGCCCAGTAGCTGAACCCTCAATGTGTACTTTCCTGCCGGAACCTTCTTGAAACGGAACTCACCGTCCTCGTTACTCACCGTACCCTGCCCGGTTTCCACAATCAATATGGCAGCATACGGAAGGCTGTTCTCCGTGCCTTTTTCCACTACATGACCTGAAATCACATTGCCTTCCTTCACAGGATTTACATCTTCTGCATACGCATTGATACCCGCACCCATCACCATGAGCACGAGTAACAGAATATATTGTTTCTATCTATTTTTTCTATTACTAAAATGTTTCGGTTTATTCAATAAAGAATGTGTGTAGCCCTATGGCAAAAACACATTCCCATCTGCTAAAGGGATTGCCCGAATGTATTCCATCAACAGATATACCTTTGTTTCAGCAATGAAAAGGAGGAGCGCGCAAATGGATACATTGCGCGCAAAGCGCTTTCGCGCGGAAAGTATTTATCTTATATTCCAAAACATACAACAAAGGACGGAATACAGTCATCTCGGCCTGAACCTCGGCCTCCAAAGTATGAATAGTGCTCAGATGAGCAATAGAAATAACCTGTCCTGTGGTATGCGTATGGTGTTTGCCGGACGAAGGATGAGAGTGCACAATCATCACCCCGTTCACAATATGAACGTGGGTAAACAAGGTGATGCTTACCTGATACGTTAAAAACAGCGTCAGCAGTAATAACGGGGCTATTATGTACCTTCTCTTGCTCAACTATTATTTCTTTTCCTCGCCAAACAGCAATTGATAGTCTTTTTTTGCGGCAGGCACAGTCCATTCCTCCGGAATAAACTTCCACTGGTGCATGGCATGAGGATGCAGCACTTTTTCCTGCTCAATATATTGCATCAGATAATAACGCAAATCCTTATCGGTTGCAAAAATAATACGTTTTGCCAAATCTTCCTTGGAAATTCCTGCTCCAAGGGTCAATAAATCTCCGCCACCGTTCCCACGGTAAGAATTCAAAGCCACTTTATAAACCTTATCCATACTGAAGGGAGTCCCGTCCGACATGCTTTGAATCGTGATTTTCTCTCCTGCCGGCTTGGTCACGTCCACCGTATAATTAATACCTGCGGCAGAATCAAAGTTAAAGCTGAAATTCTTGAAATTAGCACGCTTTCCCTCCTCTACCGGCTCCTTGAAAAGCATCAGGTGGTCCTCGGGACTCTTCATCTGATTAGTCCAGATGGCGTATGCCATTTCCAGGAAATCTTTAATTTCCTTGCCCGAGAGTTCCATCACATACAGCATGTTCTCGTACTTGTACAAATTAAACATATCACTCACATAGATGTCTCCTTCTTTAATCTCTGCCCGGAAGGACAACGGAGCACAGAAGGACACTTCAGCACCCGAAATTTCCAATTGCAACTGATGAATCAGGTCTATGAAAGGAGAAGAACCGAAATAAGCATCCTTCGCTGTGATGGTACGTGAAATAGTACCGATTTTACGGGATACGAAGTCATTTACAGCCTTATATTGAGGAGCGAATTTATCCATAAACTCCTGGCTGACAGGATACTTGTTCATATCCGCCAATCTGCCCTCCACCGACTTCGCCACCACTTTCCCGTCTTTCTTTGTTACGGTCAGGGTCACATCCGAAACCACATTGGCATTGTTTGCCGGATCAATGACCAACACACTGTCTCCTGCCACATTCTGCACCTTTACACATTCCCTTGTATGGTCGTGCCCCATCAGCACCACATCAAAGCCCGGGACCCGTTTGGCAACATCCATAGAGGCATCTTCCACCACCTGTCCCAACACGTTGCCCGACTTTCCGGCATGAAACAATCCCACAATGACATCGGGGTTCTCTTTTTCCTTTATAATCTTCACCCACTTACGTGCGCAGGGCTCCATTTCCTCAAAATGCAGGCCACTCCATAACTTCTCCGGCAACCATGAAGGAATGGCCGGAGTAATCATACCCAGAACCGCTATCCTCACTCCGTCACGCTCCAACACCTCGTAGGGTTTCAGATAAGGTTTTCCGGTGGCATTGTCTATAATGTTAGCCCCCAGTACCGGAAAATCGCACTGTTTTATCCAACGGTCGTACACCGCATGCCCGGTCTCTACGTCATGATTACCCATATTGCCTACCACACATCCCATATAATTCATCATATCCGCCGCCACATGGGTAGACACGGTATCCATAAAATTATAATAGTAAGCTGTAGGCTGACCTTGCAGGATATCCCCATTATCCATCAACAGGCAATTATCCCCATATTTCTCACGCTGCTCTTTCACAAAGGAATGAACACGGGCAAGACTTCCACTCCATTCTTTCCGTTCGATAAAGTTATACGGAAAGAAATTCCGTGCACATCACTGGTTTCTATAATCTTGATAACCACTTCTTTCTGATTATTGGA
>ENA-OPZC01000060-OPZC01000060.1-human-gut-metagenome-genome-assembly--contig:-NODE-60-length-20494-cov-1.418275_pt1 | contig 20494 bp, 28 predicted proteins | sample MGYA00242477_ERZ504491 | MGnify/ENA primary metagenome ERZ504491 (study PRJEB26092, sample SAMD00036249) | human gut metagenome | host: Homo sapiens | study: EMG produced TPA metagenomics assembly of... | reverse complement strand
TCTTTTTCAAACTGAGCCGAGAACCTTTGAATGTAGGTGTAAATAGGAATACTTTTGAGTAATTGAAGGCGTTGCTTTTTATATATTATATGCAAAAGGGGAATAATCTATGGATTATTCCCTTTTGCATATTTATTTTTGAAGTGATGAGGAGGTTCCTGGCGGATTCGAACCGCCGTACACGGTTTTGCAGACCGCTGACTAAGCCACTCATCCAAGGAACCGATGTCCACTGCACTTGTTTTTCTCAAATGCGTTGCAAAGGTACAACTATTTTTTAAACCTGCAATACCTGAAGAAAGGAAATTGCATTTTTCTTTACAAAAACGACTTTTTACCCTCTTTTACCCCCTCTAATCTTTGAGTTCTCACAAAAAACGGCTTTCTTTGCAGAAAACCAACTTAAATACAACAGAAATGAAAGGTATTGTTCTTGCCGGAGGTTCAGGCACCCGCCTCTACCCCATTACAAAAGGAGTTTCCAAACAACTTCTTCCTGTTTTCGACAAACCCATGATTTATTATCCCATATCCGTCCTGATGTTAGCAGGAATACGTGACATCCTGATTATTTCTACTCCCTATGATTTGCCGGGATTCCGCAGACTGCTAGGCGATGGAAGTGATTTCGGAGTACACTTTGAATATGCAGAACAACCTTCCCCCGACGGATTGGCACAGGCTTTTCTTATTGGAGAAAAGTTTATCGGCAATGACGCAGCCTGCCTGGTATTAGGAGATAATATCTTCCATGGCAACAGCTTCACCGTCATGCTGAAAGAAGCCGTACGTATGGCCGAAGAAGAAGGAAAAGCTACCGTATTCGGTTACTGGGTAAGTGACCCGGAACGTTACGGAGTGGCAGAATCGACAAAGAAGGAAACTGTCTCTCCATTGAAGAGAAGCCACAGCATCCTAAATCAAACTATGCCGTAACGGGACTTTATTTCTATCCTAACAAGGTCGTAGAAGTAGCCAAACACATCAAACCCTCCGCACGCGGAGAACTAGAAATTACCACCGTTAACCAGCATTTCCTGGCCGATGGTGAACTGAAAGTGCAGACTTTAGGTCGAGGATTTGCCTGGCTGGATACTGGTACACACGATTCATTGGCTGAAGCATCCACTTACATCGAAGTCATCGAAAAACGCCAGGGCCTGAAAGTAGCCTGCCTGGAAGGCATTGCCCTGCGACAAGGATGGATTACCCCTGAAAAGATGCGTGAACTGGCTCAACCGATGCTGAAGAACCAGTACGGCCAATATCTATTGAAGGTAATTGACGAATTGGAAAGAAACAACCAATAAATGATTTTTCATCATATAAAAATGGAAGTAATAAAGACAGAGATTGAAGGAGTGGTCATCATTGAACCTCGCCTGTTTAAAGATGAGAGAGGTTACTTTTTGAATCTTTTTCCCAAAGAGATTTTGACAAGCAGGTACGCACCATTCATTTTGTACAAGACAATGAAAGTAAATCCAGTTACGGAGTATTGCGTGGACTGCATTTCCAAAAACCACCCTTTGCACAAAGCAAGCTGGTAAGGGTCATTAAAGGAGCCGTACTGGATGTGGCAGTAGATATACGGAAAGGCTCTCCTACTTTCGGACAGCACGTAGCCGTAGAACTGACAGAAGACAACCACCGCCAATTCTTCATTCCGCGCGGATTCGCTCACGGATTCAGCGTATTGAGTGACGAGGTTATTTTCCAGTACAAATGCGATAATTTCTATGCACCTCAAAGCGAGGGAGCCATTGCCTGGAACGATCCGGCACTGAAAATTGACTGGAGAATTCCTACGGAGAAGGTCATCCTTTCAGAAAAAGACAAACACCATCCTCTATTGGCCGATGCGGAATGGCTGTTTGATTATCATGAAGATTTATACAAAGAGTAAGCATAAAAAAAATCCCCGGGTCGTTCAATGCAACCTGGGGATTTTTTATGTCTATTATTTTACTCTTCAATTATTTTCCAACGCATTCTTCTTCATACGAAGTTCATACAAGTCGTTACGACGGTCGCGCAAATTACGTACGCTTCCGTAAGTATGAAGTGCATTCAGCAAATCCAGATCAATATCTGAAACCAGAATCATTTCCGTATTCGGAGTAGCTTCCGCACGTTTTCCGTCGGTCGGGAAGGCAAAGTCACAAGGAGTAAAGACTCCCGACTGCGCATACTGAATGTCCATATTATGCACACGAGGAAGGTTACCCACACTTCCGGCAATAACCACAAAACATTCGTTTTCGATGGCACGTGCCTGCGCACATACACGTACACGTGAATATCCGTTCTGCGTATCGGTCAGGAACGGAACAAACAGAATTTGCATGCCCTGATCTGCCATCAGACGAGACAGTTCCGGGAATTCCACGTCATAACATATCAACACACCGATTTTAGCACAGTCGGTTTCAAAGGTCTGTACTCTTTTTCCACCACTCAATCCCCAGCTCTTTACTTCATCGGGAGTGACATGAATCTTTTCGTACATCTCGTATGTTCCGTCACGACGGCAAAGGAAGCCTACATTATAAAGTCCACCATCTTCCTTCACATAAGGCATACTACCGGTAATGATGTTGATGTTGTGCTTGATGGCCAGATTAATGAAACGGTCTCTGATTTCCTCCGTGTACTGTGCCAATGCACGGATTGACTGAGCTTCACCCATGTGGTTGAATTTTGCCATCAGCGGTGCATTAAAATATTCAGGGAACAGCACGAAATCGCTCTTGTAGCCCGATACGGCATCGATAAAAAACTCTACCTGCTCAAACACATCATCCAACGTCTGATAAGAACGCATCTGCCATTGTACCAGTCCGACTCTCACCGTCGTCTTTTTGTCCACAAAAGAGTCTGTAGGCGGCTGATAATAAATATTGTCCCATTGAAGCAAAGTCGCACAGTGCTTTGACTCCTCGTCGTTCGGAAGGTAATTACGCATCACTCTGCGAACATGAAAGTCATTGGAGAGCTGGAAAGTCAGTACCGGGTCATAAATTTCACGCGAACGGACTTTCTCTATATACTCCTTCGGACGCATCTGGTCTGCATATTTGTAATAGTTGGGGATTCGGCCACCAAACATGATAGCTTTCAGGTTCAACTTTTCACACAACTCCTTGCGATACTCATACATACGACGTGCCAAGCGTAATCCACGATATTCCGGATGAATAAACACCTCAATACCATACAAAATATTACCTTTCGGATTATGCGTATTGAAAGTCTCATTTCCGGTCACCTTGGCATAGGTATGATCACCTTTCACCATATCATAATCTACGATAATAGAAAGTGCACACCCCACTATCTTATCATCTACAACCGTTACAATCTGCCTCGGGAAAAATACTGATTAGTTTCTCAATTTGTTCGTGTGTCCAGAACACATCTTTATCTGCATATACGCGGGTAAACGACTGGGCAAGCTGTGCGTAGTCTTCAATCTGCAAGTTTCGAAGCTCTACTTTGTTAATCTTCTTTTGAGTCGATTCCATAATTTCGTTAAATTATTTTTTCACGGACACAAAAGTAATCATTTCTCCAGGCAGGGTGTATCATTTATTCAGGATTATTATACTATCTTTGCTCCAAAAGGTCAACGATATGAAAAAGATTAAACTAGGCCTCCTGCCACAAATTCTGATTGCCATCGCACTGGGTATTGCCTCCGGAACGGTTTCACCGGAACTTCCCGTACGCGTGTTCGTGACATTCAACGCATTGTTCAGCCAGTTCCTGAATTTTATCATTCCGCTTATCATCGTCGGACTGGTTACTCCCGCCATTGCCGATATTGGGAAAGGCGCCGGAAAGATGCTGGTAGCCACTGTACTTCTGGCTTACGGGGCCACACTGTTCTCCGGTTTTCTTTCATTCGGTGTAGGAGAAACCTTCTTTCCTGACCTTATTACCCGAAATATTCCTTTATCCGAAATCAGTGAGGCCAAAGGTGTTACCCCTTTCTTTACGGTAGCTATTCCGGAACCTCTCAACGTGATGACTGCCCTCGTCATGGCATTTACCGTCGGACTGGGACTGGCACATCTGGATACAAATTACTTGAAAAATGCGTGCAACGACTTCAAGGAAATCATTGTCAAGACCATACAGGCTGTCATACTCCCCCTGCTTCCGATTTACATCTTCGGAATCTTCTTCAACATGACTCACTCCGGACAGGTATTCCACGTGCTGGCTGTCTTTGTCAAGATTATCGGAATCATCTTCCTTCTGCATATTTTCCTGCTGATATTCCAATACTGCATCGCCGGAATGTTCGTAGGCAAGAACCCGTTCCGCCTGTTAGGAAGAATGATGCCGGCCTACTTTACGGCATTAGGTACACAGTCATCGGCCGCTACGATTCCCGTCACCCTGAAACAGACTATACAAAACGGAGTGAATGAAGGTATCGCCGGATTTGTCATCCCTCTGTGTGCCACCATCCATCTGTCCGGAAGTACCATGAAGATTGTGGCCTGCGCCCTGGCCTTGATGATGATGCAGGACATTCCCTACGATTTCCAGATGTTCGCCGGATTCATCTTTATGTTAGGAGTGACAATGGTAGCTGCGCCGGGTGTTCCGGGAGGTGCCATCATGGCTTCGCTCGGCATCCTGTCGTCCATGCTGGGATTCGATGAGAATGCACAGGCACTGATGATTGCCCTCTACATTGCCATGGACAGTTTCGGTACTGCTTGCAATGTAACAGGTGATGGCGCACTGGCTCTGCTCATTGACAAATGGTTCGGGAAGTCGAAGACGAATATTTCCAGTACATCCCCTCAAAACTGACCGTAATCCTACCTCCTACAATTCAGCGACTTACGAAAAACAGACAGTCGCTTTATCACATGTCCAAGGGTTATAACTGTGGTTATCACTCCTATTTTATAATGCCATAATCCCAACAGAGAATTTGCCCCATTTATACCCCATAGTGCGAGACCTGTAACCGACAGCAATAAAAATATGACAGAGAGGACAGCTGTAACTTTACTCTTCCTGCCTATTCCCTTTTTTATAATCCCTTTATACCATTCCAAGTGCATTGCCACGTGAAATATTAACGGCTATGAGGAATAACATAACTGACAAAGAACATGAAAACACAGCCCAGTTATGCCAGACTTCATGAGTGCCACCATGTCCGGCCACATGCAGACCAAATCCTGAAATAGCAGACATGATAAATACAACTATCAATATCCAGTCAATTACAAAAATTCTTTTCATACATTTCCGTTTTTATTACGCGACAAAGGTCACTACTTTATTGGAAATGGACGATAACAATTGTAAAGAAATGGAATTTAACGACGATTCCTAATACGGGACAGCGAAACAGGTGTAATACCAAGATAGGAAGCTATGTAATGTTGCGGTACCCGTTGAATAATATTAGGGTATTCCTTCAATAGTTCTTCGTATCTCTGTTGTGGCGTATTCTTGATACGGGACAAAAACAAGTGCTGGTAAAAGCTGAACCGTTCTATAATTTTCTCTTCATATAACAGTCTCAATGAAAGATTGCTTCCTATTTTGTGATAGAAATCTTCTTTTTTAATTGACACAACTTCAGACGGCTCAATGCTTTCTAGTGAAAACAAGCTGGGTGTCCCTCTATACAAGCTATCAAACGAGGCCACAAAATCACCTTCAAAAAAGAATTGAAAAGTTATATCCTTTCCTTCATTATAAAAAAACAACCTCAAGCATCCTTTACGGACAAGATATATCTTATCCGCAATCTTGCCTTCCTCCAATAATACTGTTTTAGAGGGAATGGAAAGGGTTTCGATTTCTTTTACATTAAAAAATATATTATCTGACACTTCTTTCATCACCTGAAGAATAATAAAAGTTTTGGAAAGTCCTGTTCAAAACACAATTTGCTTTACAAATCAGACTTTCTTATCAATCAAGCATAAAAATCTGTTTTTTTGTATAACTTTGTCATCAAACTCAAACATAAAAAAACACGTTTATGAAAAAGAATCCTTACAAAGAGGCTCCGGCCAATTTTTCCGTATGCGTACATACAGATTGCACTTGCGGTTCCACCTGTCTTCGTCAACTGGCTTATCCGGTATTATTGGAACGAGAAGCTTTTCTACATCTGGCCAATCCTACCCGATGCACTAAAGACCATTCATGCCCATATTACCGTGATGCTGCTCCCGTAACCTACATGCGTGGCTTCACACAAATGAAAAAGCGAATGTATCCCGAACAATACCAGATGTTTATGAATTTTCTGATTGCACGCTTCGGACGGAATCCTTACTTTGAAAGAAGAAGAGGAGACAGAAAGCTGAACCTCCAAGAACAAGAAATCATTCGCAAGGCCCTGAAACAGGCAGGAGTCACAGAAAATCTAGACTTCGATTTAAAGGAAGAGGGATTCAACTGGTTCGATTAGCCAGTACTTTCTAAGAAGTACTCGAGTACTTTGCTGAAAGTACTGCAGTACTCCTTAAGTAGTACTCACGGAATATATAGTACTGTATATCAAAACAATAAAAGGAAACACAATAAAGGCCTGCAACATAAAAAACGAAGCAGCTTTATGCTATTTATTTCATTCCTCTTGCCTTGAAAATACGCTCCTTGGCATCATTGATGCGTTGTAGCTTTTCTTCGGCAGCTTTCCGGATGTCTTCTCCCAACGTAGCCACACGGTCTGGATGATGTTTCAGTACCAGGTTACGATACGCCTTACGGACTTCCTCATCCGAAGCTGTAGGTTCGATTTCCAGCACCTTGTAGGCATCTTCCAGCGAATCGCCTCTCAGGTTCAACATGGAATCGACTTCCTGCATGGACAACTGCATGGACTGAGCCACTTCCTTTAAGGCATCCACTTCTGCCGCGCAAACATTTCCGTCGCTCTGTGCTATCTTCACCAGAAAATCGAGCAACTGCAGACGCTGTTCATACGTCAGATTGGCAGCAATCTGCGCTCCACACTCCCGAATGGTACGACGAAAAGCAGAAGGGTCATTCTGCTCCATGCGCTTGCGCTGTTCAAACAGATTCAGCAAAAATACGCTCTCCTTCACTGACAGAAGCTTCTCCGAAATTCACGCGCAAGAACTGACGCACAAACTCCATTTCGCTGTGCATGATGCGTCCGTCGGCACGAATGATATACGAAGCCATGACTAGCATAGAAAACAAAAAAACTGTTACGCTGGCCTGTGTACACATCTTCTTGTGCCGTGCTTCCATAGCCATCGTCCATTTCCTCTTGTGCTGTCACGCTTTTATCAAACAAAGAACCGATGGCAAATCCTGCCAAGGCTCCAAGAGGTCCCATGGTCATGAAACCCATGATTCCCCCAATCCATTTTCCGTATCCCATAAATTATAAATTCTTTTTCTATCAAGTTAAAATAAAGTACAAACTTCAGCCTGACTCACCTTGATTAAATCAGCCGGAGCCAGTTTCACCTGCAAGCCTCTCACTCCTGCACTTACGTATATATAAGGGAAATCATTGCATGTGTGATGAATATATGTAGGGAAATGCTTCTTCATCCCTATCGGAGAGCATCCTCCACGAATGTATCCCGTCAGCGGAAGCAGTTCTTTCATCGGTATCAGGTCGCATTTCTTGTTGCCTGAAATCTTGGCTGCCAGCTTCAGGTCGATTTCGTGCTCACCGGGAATCACACAGACAAAGTAACCCGACTTATCTCCTTGAAGCACCAACGTTTTGAATACCTGTTCGATGTTCTCTCCTAAAGTAGCGGCTACGTGTACGCAACTTAAATCATTTTCATCTACCTCGTAAGGAACCAGTTCATATTTCACCTTATCCCGGTCCAGCAAACGGGCCGCATTGGTTTTTGCAATCTTGTCTTTTGCCATTATTTTGTTACTCCTTTCAGTTCTTCTTTTAAAAATCCGGATGTATATCCTTTACCCGACTGGACCACTTCTTCCGGTGTACCGCATACCAGCAACTGTCCTCCGGCCTTTCCGCCTTCCGGTCCCATATCGATAATATAGTCCGCCATCTTAATGACATCCAGGTTGTGCTCTATGACAATGACGGTATTTCCTTTTTCTACCAGACGGTTCAGCACATTCATCAGTACTCGAATGTCTTCAAAATGCAGTCCGGTGGTCGGTTCATCCAAAATATAGATAGTCTTTCCGGTATCCCTTTTAGCCAGTTCAGTAGCCAGTTTCACACGCTGGCTCTCTCCTCCCGACAAAGTAGTAGAAGGCTGTCCCAACTTGATGTATCCTAATCCCACCTCCTGCAGCACCTTGATTTTGTTCAGTATCTGCGGCACGTTTTCAAAGAATTCCACTGCCCGGTTGATAGTCATGTCCAACACATCGGCAATGGACTTACCTTTATAACGCACTTCCAATGTTTCACGGTTATAACGCTTTCCGTGACAGACCTCACACGGCACCAGCACATCGGGAAGGAAGTTCATTTCAATAGTCTTGTAACCGTTTCCTCCACATGCTTCACAGCGACCGCCTGACACGTTGAAAGAGAAACGACCTGCCTTATAGCCGCGAATCTTAGCTTCCGGAAGACCGACAAACAAGTTACGGATGTCGGAAAAGACTCCGGTATAGGTAGCCGGATTCGAACGCGGGGTTCTACCTAACGGCGACTGGTCTACGTTCACCACCTTGTCAATGTATTCCAGCCCTTCAATGCTATCATACGGCAAAGGATCTTGCAGCGAACGGTAGAAGTGCTGGGAAAGAATAGGTTGCAGGGTATCATTTATCAAAGTCGACTTTCCGCTACCTGATACTCCGGTCACACAAATCAGTTTTCCCAATGGAAACTCCACATCATCGCCTTTCAGGTTGTTTCCACGCGCCCCCTTCAACACAAGGGAATGCCCGTTGCCTTTTCTTCGTTCTGACGGAACCTCGATACTCATCTTTCCATTCAAGTACTGCGATGTCAGGGTGTTGGTCTTCATCATTTCTTCCGGTGTACCGGAGAAAACGACCTCACCACCCAAGCGACCGGCTTTCGGTCCCATATCCACCACGTAATCCGCAGCCAGCATCATGTCCTTGTCATGTTCCACTACGATAACGGTATTTCCCAAATCACGCAGTTCTTTCAAGGAGTTAATCAACCGGATATTGTCACGCTGATGCAGTCCGATACTGGGTTCATCCAGAATATACAACACATTCACCAGCTGAGAACCAATCTGCGTGGCCAGACGAATACGCTGGCTTTCTCCTCCCGAAAGTGTGACTGATGAACGGTTCAACGACAGATAGTCCAGTCCCACATCCAGCAGGAATTTCAGTCGGGTACGTATTTCTTTCAGGATTTCCGTTGCTATCAGACGTTGCTTGTCTTCCAGAAAGTCTTCCACATGGCACACCCAGTCATACAACTCACTGATGTCCATCGTGGCCAGTTCATAAATATTCTTGTCGTGGATGCGGAAATGCAAGGCTTCCTTGTTCAGACGTGCTCCTTTACAATCGGGACACACATCCGTCTTAGCAAACTGTTCCGCCCATTTCTGTGCGGTGGCAGAAGCTTCCTTTTCCTGCATCATCTGAATGTATTTCACGATGCCCTCGTATAAAATAAAGTAATCGGAAGTGGCATGAATTAGTGTACTCTTGATTTTCAAGCGCTCATCGCATCCATACAGAATCTCATTGATGGCATCTTCCGGCAACTCACTCACCGGTGTCTTCAACGTAGCTTCATAGCGTTCAAGCAACGCTTCCAACTGCCAGAATATCATTACGTTCTTGTATTTTCCTAACGGAGCCACAGCTCCTTCATACACCGAAAGCGAACGCTCCGGAATCACCTTGTCCACATCAATCAAGTTGACATATCCCAGTCCCTTGCAACGCGGGCAGGCCCCCTGCGGAGAGTTGAACGAGAAGTTATGCGGTGCCGGCTCCTTGTAAGAAAGTCCCGTCACCGGACACATCAGGCGTTTGCTGTAGTGACGCACACTTTCCGTCTGTGCATCCAGTATCATCAACAATCCGTCACCCTGCTGCATGGCTGTAGCTACGCTCTGCTTTAAGCGGCTTTCTTCCTTTTCCGTAACCACCATCTTGTCAATCACCACCTCTATGTCGTGATTCTTGTAACGGTCCAGCTTCATGCCGTGTACAATTTCCTTCACTTCTCCATCTACACGTACATAGAGATAGCCCTTCTTACGTACCTGCTCGAACAATTCCTTGTAATGTCCTTTACGCGTACGCACCAAAGGTGCCAGGATATAAATGCGTTTTCCTTTATAGTCACGGTGTATCAAATCCAGAATCTGTTCTTCGGTATATTTCACCATCTTCTCGCCCGAAAGATAGGAATAAGCCGTACCCGCACGGGCAAACAGCAGTCGCAGATAATCATAAATCTCGGTGGTTGTTCCCACGGTAGAACGTGGATTCTTGTTCGTCGTCTTCTGTTCGATGGAAATCACCGGACTCAATCCTGTAATCTTATCCACATCCGGCCGTTCCATCCCTCCCAAAAAGTTACGGGCATAGGCAGAGAAAGTTTCAATATAACGGCGCTGCCCTTCTACAAACAGCGTATCAAATGCCAGAGAAGACTTTCCGCTTCCGCTCAATCCGGTAATCACCGTCAAGCTGTCACGAGGGATTTCCACATCTATATTTTTCAGGTTGTGTACCCGAGCTCCTTGTACACAAATCGTTTCTGTTCCTTCAGTCATACATTATCCATCAATGATATCTTTGCAAAGATAGTGAAAGGCGAGAACAGAGACAAACGGAAAACAAAGTTTTCAGATTTGGCTATGCCGAGCCGCATCCTATCTTCGAGAATCAAAGATAGAGATATTTACTTTTCCATTTTCATTCGACAATGCAATTTTTTTTGTACTTTTGCCACTCAACAAATCCATAATAACCATGAGATTCTTTCAGATAGTTTGCCTTTCGCTGGCTTTGACTTTAGGAAACGCCGGAATAACTACCTTCGCACAGAACGGAAACAATTATTTTCTACATACAGTAAGCAGAGGACAGAGTCTTTACTCCATTGCAAACATGTACCATGTGTCCATTGACGACATTGTACGTTTGAATCCGGGAAGCGACAAGCAAATCCGGGTAGGAGAAGCATTGAAAATTCCCCAGGCAAACTCCTCTTCTTCCAGCAAGAACGGAAGATTCCATACTATACAGGCTGGAGAAACGCTTTACCAGCTGACGGTGAAATACAATATCAGCGCACAGGCTATCTGCGATGCCAACCCTGGTCTGAGTGCCAGCAATTTCCGCGTGGGACAGGTAATCTCAATCCCTACGGAAAGTGTGACGGATCCGGTCACTCCCCTCGCTCCAGCTCAATCTTCCACTCCTTCTACTACCCAGAAGGATGGAAAGAAATGCATAAAGTGGAACGAAAGGAAACTATCTTCAGCATCTGTCAGGAATATGGCATCACACAAGAAGATTTGCTGGCGCTAAATCCGGAATTGAAAAACGGGAAGCTGAAAAAAGGTATGTTCATCTTTATTCCTTACCCTAAGAGCAGCCAGCCTGCAGCAACACCTACTCCCACAATGGTTCAAACACCATCCAATGAAGAACTGTTCAAGCAAAGCAAAACGGCTTCTAAATCTCTGCGAACCATTCAGGCAGCCGTGATGCTTCCGTTTACCGCTTCCGGAAGTATCAAACCTGAAGAGCAGACCCGCATGGTGGAATATTACGAAGGCTTCCTGATTGCCGTAGACAGTTTGAAACGTCAGGGTGTTTCGGTTGATTTATATACCTAGACACGAAAGGCAGCACCAATGTTATTTCAAGCATTCTCAACAAACCGGAAATGAAGAATATGGACATCATCTTCGGACCTGTCCATACTTCAAACATCGAACCGCTGGCAAATTTTGCAGAGCGTAACAAAATACGACTGGTCGTTCCTTTTGCTCCGAAAGTGGACCAGGTGTTCAATAATCCGATGGTCTATCAGATTAACACACCGCAATCTTATTTTTACTCAGAAGCGTATGACCATTTTCTCCGTAAATTCAGTAAGGCCCGCATCATATTTGTCGATCCGGCTAATGGAGACAAGGAAAAAATGAATTTATCAACGGCCTGAAAAGCGAGTTGAAAGACAACCGTGTAGACTTCAAGCAGATTCAGCTAAGCAGCGAAATCGCTCCGGAAAGAATCATTGCAGCCATGGATACACTGAGGGAAATATTTTTATTCCGACTTCCGGACGTAGTTCGGCACTGACCCGGATACTTCCTCAGCTGACTAATGTATTACGTTCACATCCGCATTTCGACATGCACCTGTTCGGTTATCCGGAATGGCAAACTTACACACAGGAACATCTGGCCAGCTTCTATGAACTGGATACGTATTTCTATTCATCGTTCTATACCAACAACCTGTTCCCGGAAGCTGTCCGGTTCACCCAAAGCTACCGCCGCTGGTATAGCAAAGACATGGCGAACACTTTCCCCAAATACGGTATGCTGGGATTTGATACGGGATATTTCTTCCTGAAGGGCTTGTCACAACAAGGCAATAAATTCGAAGAAAATCTGGATAAAGTTTCGGTTACCCCTATTCAGACGGGATTCAAATTTGAGAGAGTTAACAACTGGGGTGGCTTTATCAACCGGAAAGTATTTTTTGTTCATCTGACCAAGAATTATGAATTGATCAAACTTGATTTTGAATAAAATGAAAAGATACCGACAACTGATTTTTATATGCTGTCTGCTTTGCATGCTGCCCTTGTCGTTGTTTGCCCAATTGCAAGACGAACGGCATAATCTATCCGTGGGAATCAATGGAGGAGTAAACTTAAACTCTGTCAGTTTCACCCCCAGCATCAAGCAGACGAACTTCATTGCACCGGAATTTGGTCTTACAGTCCGTTATATCTCTGAGAAATACTTCAAAATGATTTGTGGTATACAGGGAGAAATCAACTTTTCCCAGCGAGGATGGAAGGAAGTCATTGAAGACGGAAGTAACAATACCTACCACCGTGCCATGAACTACATAGAAGTCCCTCTGCTGGCCCATCTGGCTTTCGGGAAAGACAAAGGAAATGGAGCCCGATTTATCATCAACCTGGGTCCGCAAGTAGGCTTCCTTTTAGGCGAAAAAGAATTTTACAGCGACCCGTCGACCTGGGATACCACCAACCGTCCGCAAGGGACTGATGAACAATACGGAAAATTTGCCGACCGAAAATTTGACTACGGAATCGTAGGAGGAGGAGGTTTGGAAATACGTACTGGAATTGGTCATTTTCTGCTGGAAGCCCGTTATTATTTCGGTCTGAGCGATTTCTACAACAACAGTAAAAAAGATTATTTCTCACGTTCTGCTCATTCCTACATTGGCGGACGTCTGACTTATTTATTTGATTTGAAAAAATAACTTGTATGATTAAACTTATATCCTGGAACGTAAACGGGCTGCGTGCCTGCTGCGACAAAGGTTTCCGAGACATATTTACCCAACTTGATGCTGATTTTTTCTGCCTGCAAGAGACAAAGATGCAGGAAGGACAGCTTGACCTCTCTTTTGAAGGCTATACTTCCTACTGGAATTATGCCGAAAAGAAAGGATATTCCGGTACTGCCATCTTTACCAAGCACCAGCCCCTGCAAGTAACTTACGGTCTGGGAATTGACGAGCACGACCATGAAGGACGTGTCATTACACTGAAGATGGAAAATTTTCCTGGTAACAGTCTACACACCGAATTCACAGGATGGACTGAAACGTCTGGACTATCGCATGACCTGGGATGATGATTTCCGCGCTTATTTACAGAAGTTAGACCAGAGCAAACCCGTACTGGTATGCGGTGACCTGAATGTGGCCCACAAGGAAATTGACCTGAAGAATCCGAAAACCAACCGGATGAATGCGGGCTTTACCGACCAGGAACGCGAAAAATTTCAATTGCTGTTAGATGCCGGGTTCATCGATACCTTCCGCTACTTCTATCCCGAACAAACCAATATCTATTCCTGGTGGTCTTACCGTTTCAAGGCACGTGAGAAGAATGCAGGGTGGCGTATTGACTACTTTTTGGCCTCAGCCAGCCTTGCCGACAAGCTGAAAGAAGCAAAGATTCACACGGAAATATTCGGCTCGGACCACTGCCCCGTGGAAGTGACCGTTGAAATTTAATTTGCCACATGAAGAACGAAGGATTTACCTTACGGAAGCGTTTACGGAGCTTTAAGTTTGCTGGAAACGGTATCCGTCTGTTGATTACACGCGAGCACAATGCCTGGATTCATTGTTTTGCCGCAGTATGTGTAACCCTGGCAGGATGGCTAATTGGACTTTCTTCCACTGAATGGATAGCCATCGTGTTTGCCATTGGTTCCGTATTGGCTGCAGAAGCAGTCAATTCTTCCATTGAAGCACTGGCCGATTTAGTTTCACCAGAATACAACGAAGCTATCAAGCGTACAAAGGATTTGGCAGCTGGTGCCGTATTGATTCTGGCTATCAGCGCAGCCATTGTTGGATTAATAATATTCATTCCTAAAATTCTTACCCTGTCATGAAACCTGTCATGATTTTTTGGCAGCACTCTGCCTCAGCGTGTCTTTACAGGCACAACAGCTTGAAATCAGCCAGCCCCGAAAAGCCGTACGTACTTCCGGCGATGTGGGTGCCGTACTGCTTCCCGTAGCCGGACTGACAGCCATACTTATTGAAAAAGACTGGCAAGGACTGAAACAGGGCGCATTGGCTGGAATTACCACGTTAGGAGTTACATACGCATTGAAATATGCAGTTAAAAAAGAACGTCCCGACCACAGCGACAATCATTCATTTCCGTCCATGCATACCTCTGTATCTTTTACAGCTGCCTCTTTCATCCAGCGACGTTACGGATGGAAATGGGGACTTCCTGCCTATGTAGTCTCTACTTATGTAGCTGGAGCCGTGTATACGGAAAAAAACATGACTGGTGGGATGTAGCGGCCGGCGCGGCCATCGGAGTAGGAAGCTCCTATCTTTTTACCCGTCCGTTTGCCAAGAAACATGATTTGGCCATCAGCCCCGTAGCCGGTGACGGTTATTGCGGATTCTATACCTCTTTAAAATTCTGAATAATCCCGGAAGCATGTACGCAGCAAACTATTTCCTGCTGCGTCCACTTCCGAACAGATTCTTTGCTACGTATTAGTTGAAATAATACAAGAAAGTAGCAATACCTTCCAACGCTTTCTTCTTCTGGTCTTTAATTTCAATGGAGAATTTGATTTCTGCCTTTGCCACTCCACGCAGATTTACCAATGAGTGCAAATCAGCCACCAGACGTACACTCTGACCTGACAATACTGCCTGGCCGAACTTCATCTTGTCCATTCCATAATTCACCATCATCTTCAAGTTGTTCACCTCGATAATCTGATTCCACAGATAAGGTAACAAAGACAAGGTAAGATACCCGTGTACAATTGTACTCTTGTAAGGACTTTCCGCTTTGGCACGCTCTGCATCCACATGAATCCACTGGTGATCCAATGTAGCATCTGCGAACTGGTTGATGCGTTCCTGCGGAATTTCAAGCCATTCTGATACTCCAATCTGCTGGCCTACCAATTTTTCGAACTCTTCGTACGAGTTAATAATAACTTTCTCCATAATTATCCTTATTCTTTAAAAAGCATAAAATATAGACAAAGATAAGTTATATTTTCTTATTTCGATTCTTTTTCTTATCAAAATAAAGTAGCCTAGAAATCATGATAAATAGCCAAATCCTCAGATTCAGGCTAAATTGACTACTAAAACAACAATGAAATTAATACTTTACTAATCGTTTGGGATTTCCATGCCAGGAACACCCCAGGCAAAAGACCTCATTCAAATCAAATCCTTCAAGCGATTCATCTTCTTTTTTCGGTACGACTTCTCCTTCAGAAGTCACATATACCAACCGACGCTCTCCTGCTTCATTTTTCACATACATCGCTGCAATTTTGCATTGCGGGCATAACATTTTTTTCATGTCCTATACTTTATTAATCTGCACAAAGATACATATTTTCATGGAATCCCCACTCTACACCGCTATTATCCCCATCTATTTATGCAACCCGGTTGTTATTGTTACATAACTGATACAAGAAAGCAAAAAAGGAGGTAAATTCGCCTCGTAATAAAACAGCTACAATTATGTCACATTCACACTCTCATTCACACACGCACAGCCATCATGCCATCGAATCGGTCAGTACCACACTCATCGTATGCATCATCCTAAACCTGTTGTTCGTGATAGCCGAAGCGGCCATTGGTTTTTCCTACCATTCCTTAGGCCTGCTCTCTGACGCCGGACATAACCTGAGTGATATATTCAGCTTACTGCTTTCACTCTTTGCCATCCGGATGGCGGCACGAAAAGGAAATCGCCATTTCACCTATGGCTATAAAAAAAGTACCATACTTGTCTCGCTGACCAATGCCGTCATACTCCTCATTGCCGTAGGAGGGATTCTGATTGAAAGTATCTATAAATTATATAGCCCCGGCACCGTTTCCGGTGAAGCCATCTCATGGACTGCCGGAGCGGGCATATTAGTGAACGGAGCTACCGCCCTGCTACTGATGAGCCGACGAAAAAACGACTTAAACATCAAAGGAGCTTTTCTGCACATGGCCATGGATACACTGGTATCCGTCGGGGTAGTTATCTCGGGCATCCTTATCAGCCTGACCCATTATTACGCACTCGATGCGTTCATCGGAATGGGCATAGCCTCATTATCCTGATTTCTACCTGGAAACTCTTGAAAGAGAGTCTCTACCTTACACTGGATGCCGTGCCTGAGCACATTCACCTCGACAAACTGGAGCAGGAAATCAGTCAGACACAGGGAGTGGAAAGCTGGCATCACCTGCATGTATGGGCTGTCAGTACGACTGAAAATGCCGCTACCCTTCACGTGGTAATTACCAGTCTGAATGAGATTGAATGTACCAAACATGCACTTAAACAACTGTTATCCCAACACGGAATTACCCATTCTACCATCGAATTTGAAACCCCAGGTTCGCAATGCGAAGATACAGCCAAAGGATGCTATCACTCCTGAGCACCACAAAAAGAAAGTGCGCTGACCGGAAAAAGCTTCCAACCAGCGCACTTTTCTATTTTTCTTTAAGAATTATTTCAGTTTCACAAATAACTCTCCATCCACTTCACTTGTCTCAATTTTGTCTTCTCTCAACAACCAACCTAAACCCAGGAACAAGTCCTTGTCTGCTTTCAATTTAGCTTCTTTCTTAAGCTGTTTCTGAGTTTTGCCTTCTGTTTCATTCAGTGCCTCCCAGATTTGTCCGGCAATGACACCTGCTTTTTCTTTTAACATAGTCTTTTTGCTTTTATAATTATACATCTAAACTTGACGTGCATTAAACTGCGGCAAAATTAACAAAAAACAAGAAAAGGCGTGAAGAAAAAAGAGAAAACTTTCATTTTACAACCTAAAAAACAGCTTCTTATTACAATTTCCCTTCATTTTCCAAGAAATCGCCCCAAATTCTTGCTGCCGTTTCCACCATTCGTGCGCACGGACGTTTGGCATAATACTGTGCGGTCCGGGCATCGGGTGTAGCTACAATAGGTTCTTTCTTTGACAAGCCCAACAGTTCGCTGCAACGGATGGTTCCGCATTCTTCCTTAAACTTTTCAGCCAGTTCCTGCACCAATTTATAATTGGCAGCCTTTCCTTCCCTGTCTGCCCCATCCACTGCACAGCGTTCCAAACCCGCCAGCAGAAACATACCGCAAGCCGCACCGCATATCTCCCGCATGCGCCCGATACCTCCTCCAAACGAAGCAGCCATGTGCAATGCCTGCTCGAAGGTAAAACCATACATATCCGCATAGGCTCCAACGACTGACTGTGAGCAATTATATCCTTCCTTGAACAGCGCAACAGCTTTCTGTATACGTTCTTCTTTCGTCATGATTTCCTTTCCTTTTAGTTGTTGACTACATTTACCGGTTTGCCTTCCAGAAAAGCCTCAGGTTATTTACGGCCAACTGCATCAGTCGAACACGCGCTTCTTTCGTAGCCCACGCCTGATGTGGCGTGATAAAACAGTTACGTGCTTTCAGTAACGGATTATCTGCACGAGGTGGTTCAGAAGAAAGCACATCCAAACCCGCAGCAGCAATTTTGCCACTGTTCAGTGCATCCGCCAAATCCTGCTCGTTTACCAAGCCTCCCCGACCGGTATTAATCAAAATAGCGGACGGCTTCATCAAGTCCAGTTTACGGGCATCCACCAGTTCACGAGTTGATTCCGTCAACGGACAATGCAGGCTCACGATGTCACACTTACGGAACAATTCATCCATTGAAGGACACTTATGCACATCAGCCGGAAGTTCCATAGCCGACTTGCTGGTATAAGCATACACATCCAGACCAAAACCGACTGCGATACGTGCCGTAGCCCGTCCCGTATTTCCAAAACCGATAATACCCATCTTTTTGCCATCAAGTTCATGCAACGGCGCATCCCAGAAAGAAAAATCAGCCTGACGACTCCACTTTCCGTTGCTTACTTCCTGGGCATAGTATCCCACACGCTGCACAATATTCAGAATATGTGCAAACGCCATCTGAGCCACCGAACTGGTGCTGTAAGCCGGAATATTCGTCACCACAATTCCCTTTCGGGCGGCTGCAGCCACATCCACTACATTATATCCTGTAGCCAGCACACCTATATATTTCAGTGAAGGAAGCTTTTCAAGCACAGCCTCATCCAGCACTACTTTATTCGTAAACACCACTTCCGCTCCTTCTGCTCTTTTGCAAACATCTTTCGGAGCCGTACGTTCATACACGGTCACTTCACCCAATTCTTTCAAAGGTTCCCATGACAAGTCTCCCGGATTCAATGTATATCCGTCTAATATTACAATCTTCATATCTTTCTTCTTAAAACTATATATTCATATTATTCTTTAAAACGATCACCCCACAGGCTCACCATCCGCTCTTTCAGCTTCTGTTCGGAAGGATTATCCTGTGCATGCCAGATACGCTGTGTACGAATCTCTTCCGGAAGAAAATCCTGCTTGACAAAATTTCCCTTATATGCATGCGCATACTTATAGTCCTTTCCATATCCCAATTGCTTCATAAGCTTGGTAGGTGCATTGCGCAAATGTAGCGGAACCGGAAGGTTTCCCGTCTGCCGTACCAGCTCCAATGCCGAATTGATTCCTTCATAAGCCGAATTGCTTTTCGGACTGGTAGCCAGATACACCGTAGCCTCAGCCAATGGAATACGCCCTTCCGGCCAGCCGATTTTCATCACTGCATCGAAAGCTGCATTGGCCAGCAGCAGTGCATTCGGATTGGCCAGACCAATATCTTCTGAAGCCGAAATTACCAGACGACGGGCTATAAATGCCGGATCTTCTCCTCCTTCTACCATACGGGCCAGCCAGTACAAGGCTCCATCAGGGTCACTGCCACGAATGGATTTGATGAAAGCAGAAACAATATCATAATGCATCTCGCCTTCCTTGTCATAGGCCAAAGGATTCTGCTGCAAGCTTGATACCACTTTTTCATCGGTAATAATCACCGGATTGGCAGTATCCGCCTCTATCACGAGTTCCAGAATGTTCAGTAACTTACGCGCATCTCCTCCGGAGTAGCGCAACATGGCATCCGTCTCCTTCAACTCCACCTGCCGTTCCTTCAATATCGGGTCTTTGGTCAAGGCTAAATGAAGCAGTTCAAGCAAATCCTCCTTTTCCAGTGACTTGAGTACATACAACTGGCAGCGGGAAAGCAATGGCCGGATTACTTCGAACGATGGATTCTCGGTAGTGGCACCTATCAGCGTCACCACCCCCGTTTCGACCGCTCCTAACAATGAGTCCTGCTGTGACTTACTGAAACGGTGAATTTCATCAATAAACAATATCGGACTTTGCTGAGAAAAGAAACGGTTGGCCTTCGCCTTTTCTATCACCTCACGCACTTCCTTCACTCCCGAAGTAACCGCACTCAGTGTATAAAAAGGAACTTCCAGCCGGTTCGCTACAATCTGCGCCAGGGTGGTCTTTCCAACTCCCGGCGGTCCCCACAAAATAAACGAAGAAATCCGCCCCGCTTCAATCATCCTGCGCAACACGGCCCCTTCTCCCACCAGATGTTTCTGGCCAATATATTCATCCAGCGTCTTCGGACGCATTCTTTCAGCCAATGGTTGTGCCATAGTTCTACCTTAATAATATCCTCCAAAGATACGGAAAGTTTCTGAATACACGCAAAGAAAACCTGCGGCGACACACAAAAATCACACGATGAAACACAACTGAAATGCAAATGTAAGGGCAAAAAAAAAGGCGCTTTTCACAAAGGGCCTTTTTAAGTTTTCAATAGGTATTAGTTTTTTTTCTTTAAGGTTAAAAAGATTG
>ENA-OPZC01000057-OPZC01000057.1-human-gut-metagenome-genome-assembly--contig:-NODE-57-length-20572-cov-1.591000_pt1 | contig 20572 bp, 16 predicted proteins | sample MGYA00242477_ERZ504491 | MGnify/ENA primary metagenome ERZ504491 (study PRJEB26092, sample SAMD00036249) | human gut metagenome | host: Homo sapiens | study: EMG produced TPA metagenomics assembly of... | reverse complement strand
TTTACATACTTAATAGGTTTTGAAGGTCGTTAAAAAACGCCTTTGCGTTTGGTTTGAAACACAAGTACGTTTCAATGCAAACGTAAGGGCGTTTTATCTTAAATGTACTTGCGTTTTGATTCAAACGTCAAAGCGTTTTGTCTTAAACACAAGTGCATTTTGAACTGAATTTAGATTCATATTGAAAATCAATGGGTTAATCTTCTGTAGGAGAGGCATGTTCTGCTTCGAAAAGTAATGAATCGCCCAGTGTGATGAGAATGGAATCACTGTCACAATAGTGGGGGAAATAGTCATTACAATCCCATGAACGGTCCAGCTTTTCTTTAGGACTTGGGAATTTCTTGGCATAAAGTGCGGCAAGCTCTGGATTGGCCAATACCTTTTCCATGAAATAACCGAATACGGGCAGTGCGGTGCGGCTGCCTTGTCCCAGTTCGCCCGTGCGGAAATGAATGCTGCGGTACTCTCCGCCCACCCAGGCTCCTCCTACCAGGTTGGGACTGATACCTACAAACCAGGCATCGGAGTGATTGGAAGAGGTACCGGTCTTTCCGCCGAACTCCGTACCTTTATCAAAGATACGGAAACGCCAGAGCGCTTGTGAAGTTCCTTTCGGGCAAGTCAGTCCACCTCGTAACATCTGTTGCATAAGATAGGCACTGGCGTAAGGAATGGCCTGGGTTGCTTCAGCTTCTTGTTGGTAGATAACTTTTCCGTCTTTATTCTCTACACGGGTAATCAGTATGGGCTGAATGGCTTCTCCATCGTTTACTACGGTGCCGTAGGCAGAAACCAGCTCCAATAGCGATACGTCAGAAGCTCCCAGGCTGAGGGCCGGTGTTTCTTCCAGCTTGGTCTGGATACCCATGCGGTGTGCGGTAGTGGCTATCTGGTGAATGCCTACTTCATGGGCTATGTTGGCAGCAATGGTGTTGACCGATTGGGCAAACGCCATTTTCAGAGACATGGTATCGAGAGTGGCACCTCCATTGGCATTGTGAGGCATCCAGAGTTTCTTTTCTCCATTTTCTTCCACTTCCCAGGGGATGTTTTCATCTACACGCAGGTCGCAGGGGGATAATCCCTGGTTCATGGCTTCCGTATAGACAAAGAGTTTGAAGGTAGAGCCGGGCTGACGCTTGGAAAGCACCTTATCGTATTTCCATGACTGGAAATTGATGTCGCCTACCCATGCCTTTACTTCTCCCGTATGCGGAGCGATGGCCACAAACCCACAGTGCATGAAGCGTTCCATGTAGCGGATAGAGTCCATGGTACTGAACAGGGTATCTTTTTGTCCGAGGTCATAGTCGAAGACCTTGCAACGATGAGGCTGGTTCAGGTAGTAGGTGATGGAATCAGTCTGGTTACCGTATTTATGGGACAGATACTGGTAGGCCGGTGTCTTTTCGGCCAGCTCTTCGATGAAGCGAGGAATTTCCTCCCCATTCCGGTCTCGCCACGGAGCCTGCGTGCCCCAATGCGCATCAAACCGTTTCTGTACTTTGCGCATCTGACGGCTGACAGCTTCTTCGGCATATTGCTGCATCCGGCTGTCGAGTGTGGTATAAATTTTCAGTCCGTCGCCATAGAGGTCTGTATTATTTTCCTTGCACCATTCCTTCAGTTCATTGGCTATGGCTTCGCGGAAATAGAGTGCCGGACCAGTGTAATAATTCTCTTGTTTGAATTTCAAAATGGTGGGAAGTTTCCGGATGGAATCCAGCTGATGCTTGTTCAGCACATGGTGTTCATAGAGCTTTCCCAATACCACATTCCGTCGTGAAAGACTGTTCTTTGGGTTGATTTTAGGATTATAATAAGTAGTAGCCTTCAGCAGACCGATAAGTGTGGCAGCCTGTTCTACGGTAATTTTATCGGGAGTTGTATTAAAATAGGTATGACAGGCCGTCTTGATGCCGAATGCGTTGCTTCCGAAGTCTACCGTGTTGAAATACATGGTCAGAATCTCTTCTTTGCTGTACAGCATTTCAATCTTGACCGCTGTAACCCATTCCTTGGCCTTCATAATCAGCAGTTTTACTCCGGGAATATGTCCTAAGAGTCCGGTAGAGTATTGTGAACGTACCTTGAACAGGTTTTTGACCAGCTGCTGGGTGATGGTACTGGCTCCGCGTGCCGTTCCGTGAGCTACGTAGTCTTTGGCGGCAGCAAATACTCCTTCAAAGTCGATACCGAAATGCTTGTAAAAGCGTTCGTCCTCCGTACAGACCAGCGTCTTGACCAGTATCGGAGAAATATCCTTGTATTCCACCGGTGTACGGTTTTCTGAGTAGAATTTTCCAATCAGTTTTCCGTCGGCACTGTAAATTTCGGAGGCGATGTGCTGTATAGGCTCTTTGATGTTGAACATGCTCGGTGATTTTCCGAACAGCCACAAGAAATTGAGGTCAATCATGACCAGTAAGACGATGAGCATGCCAATGCCGGTGAGGATTCCCATTCCGGTACGCCCGTACATGGCAATTTACGGAAAGTATGTACATACCAGCTTATGCACTGTTTCCCGAATTTGGTTATCCGGCTCAGAAGCTGTTGAAAAAGTCGGATAAGAAATGATACTGCTTTTTTCATATCTCGTTGTTTAACCATGCGTCAATCAACTTTCGCGCAATACTTAGTTTCTTGGGGATTTCCGGCAGGTGGTCGCGGTGGTAGAATGCTCCGGCACTCAGTTCTTCATCCTGTAATTTGATGGTTCCGCTTTCGTATTCCGCATAGTATCCCACCATGATACCGCTTGGATAAGGCCAGGGCTGACTTCCGAAATACTTCAGGTTTTTGATACGGATACCGGTCTCTTCCATCACTTCGCGGTGTACGCACTCTTCCAGTGTTTCCCCAGGCTCCAGGAAGCCGGCTACCAGTCCTTTGAAATTGCCCCGGAAGTTGCGTGCGTGTACCAATAGTACACTGTCACCTTTCTTTATTAAAACGATGACAGCAGGAGAGATGCGCGGATAGATTTCCTGTCCGCAGTGAGGGCATCGTTTGGTGATGGGACCCGTCTGCGTGGTGGGGGTACCGCAAGCCGGACAGAAGCGGCTGTTCTTGTCCCATGTCAGTATTTGAGAAGCTTTACCTGCGCATTGGTATTCTTTTAGTGGAAGTACATCGTACGAAGCACGCAGGTCTGTCGGAATAAATGAGGTGTTCTGTTCTGTTAGTGCTTCCAGCGGAAGGGCACATGCTTTTGCCGGATGGCCCAGAATTTCCCCGACGGTATGTATGGGCGTATCAGCAGGAAGCTGTACGGGAGGTTCCACGGAATATGGGATGTGGAACCTGTCTCCGTCTTTAACCATAAGGAGCTGCTGTTTGGGGCAGAAAATAAACCAGCCGCACAGCTCCTTTTCATCTTGTTTCATTGTTATCTGTCAATTTAGTTGTTCAATCCTTTCATGGTGAGCTGAATACGTTTCCGCTCGTGGTCAATGCTCATAACTTTGACACGTACATGCTGGTGGATGCGTACCACGTCGGCCGGATTGCTGACAAAACGGTCGGCCAGTTGCGACACGTGCACCAGTCCGTTTTCCTTGATACCGATGTCGACAAAGCAGCCAAAGTTGGTGATGTTGGTCACGATGCCGGGCAGTTCCATTCCTTCCTGCAGGTCGTCCAATGTACGTACGTTCTTGTCAAACTCAAATACCTGTATTTTCTGGCGAGGGTCTCTTCCGGGTTTATCCAGCTCCTGCAGAATATCTGTCAGGGTGGGTAAACCTACCGTATTGGTCACGTATTTCTTCAAATCGATTTTACTGCGGAGCTCTTTGTCTTTAATCAAGTCGGCTACCGTACAGTTCAAATCTTTTGCCATCTGTTCCACAATCGGGTAGCTTTCCGGATGAACCGCAGAATTGTCCAGTGGATTCTTGGCTTGCGGAATGCGGAGGAATCCGGCGCACTGTTCGTAGGCTTTGGCCCCCATTCTCGGCACCTTCAATAACTGGCGGCGTGACTCAAACGGACCGTTTTCAGTACGGTAGTCCACAATGTTCTGTGCCAGTGTCGGACCTAATCCGGAAACGTAGGTCAGCAGGTGCTTGCTCGCGGTGTTGACATTCACACCCACCAGGTTGACACAACTTTCTACGGTCTGGTCGAGTGAAGCCTTCAGCTTGGTCTGGTCCACATCGTGCTGGTATTGTCCCACACCGATGGATTTGGCGTCAATCTTCACCAGTTCAGCCAGTGGGTCCATCAGTCTTCTGCCGATAGATACGGCACCACGTACCGTTACGTCGTAATCCGGAAACTCTTCGCGGGCAGTTTTAGAGGCTGAGTAAATAGACGCTCCATCTTCGCTGACCACGAAAACCTGTACTTCACGGTCGTAGCGCTGACTGGTTACAAACTGCTCTGTTTCGCGGCTGGCCGTTCCGTTTCCGATGGCAATGGCCTCGATTTTATATTGTTCCACTAACTTCACAATCTTTCGGGCTGCCTGTGCATATTCAGATTTGGGAGGGTGGGGATAAATGGCCTCGTTATGTAGAAGGGTGCCCTGTGCATCCAGACAGACTACTTTGCATCCCGTACGGAATCCCGGGTCGATACCCATCACCCGTTTCTGTCCCAGAGGAGGGGCCAGCAACAGCTGACGGAGGTTTTCTGCGAATACCCGAATAGCTTCTTCATCAGCCTTCTCCTTGCTGAGTGCGGCAAACTCGGTTTCAATGGCAGGTTTCAGCAAGCGCTTGTAGGCATCGGTGAGGGCCTCTTCCACTTGGTGTGCACATTCATTGTTGGCCCGAACGAACAACCGTTGCAGACGTTCGTTGCACATATCTTCATCTTCCGGGAAAATGCTTACTTTCAAGACACCTTCCGATTCTCCCCGGCGAAGGGCCAGCAGGCGGTGGGAAGAACATTTCTTCAAGGGCTCACAGAAATCAAAATAGTCGCGGTACTTGGCCGAAGCTTCTTCTGCTTCTTTTCCTTTGACCACTTTTGATTGAATGAGGGCCTGGCGCTGGAACTGGTTACGCATCAGGTTGCGCGACCGCTCGTCTTCGCTGATTTGTTCAGCCAGAATATCGCGTGCTCCTTTCAGTGCATCTTCTTCGTCTTTGACTTCTCCTTTGACGAAGTTCCGTACCTTGGCGGCAAGGTTGTTTTCCTTTTGCATCATGAGCAAGAGGGCCAGCGGTTCCAGTCCTTTGGCACGTGCAGCTTCGGCTCGGGTTTTTCGTTTGGGCTTGAAGGGAAGGTAAATGTCTTCCAGTTCGGTCGCATTCCAGCAGGCAGAAATACGGGCTTTCAGCTCTGGAGTCAGTTTCCCTTGCTCCTCGATGGTGGAAAGTACGGTTTCCTTTCGTTTGGACAATTCACACAGTTTCTCATACCGTGTCTGAATGTCGCCTATCTGCACTTCATCCAGTCCGCCGGTAGCTTCTTTACGGTAACGGCTGATGAAAGGAATGGTCGCTCCTCCCTGGAGCAGTTTGAGTGTATTGGCTATGCGATGTGCCGGCAGTTTCAGTTCGGCGGCAATCATCTGGCTGAATTCTTCCATTGATAGGGGCTTTATATTATTTGGTTGCAAAAGTAGTGAAAAAATGGCATAAAAAAGCGGTTGGGAAATCTTTCGTATTTGGGTATTTTAGGAAGTATTCTGCGGGAATGTCGGCAACTTCTCGTATCTTTGCAAAAACTTATATAAAAGTCTGCAAAAATGAAGACTAGACGATTTTACTTTTTAATCAGCCTGATTACATTACTCGGTATGGGCCAAGGGCATTTGAATGCCTCGAATAATGAGGAAACCATCACATTGAAATTTGTAGAGACGAGCGACGTGCACGGATGCTACTTCCCCTATGATTTTATACAGAACAAGCAGATGAGAGGAAGTCTGGCCCGCGTTTCTTCGTACGTGAAGGAAGAACGTGAGGTGTATGGCGACAATCTTATTTTGATGGACAACGGTGATATTCTGCAAGGACAGCCTGTGCTTATTACTACAATTATATGGATACTGCTTCCGTACATGTATGTGCTGCCATGCTGAACTATATGCGCTATGATGTGGGCAATATGGGCAATCATGATGTGGAGACAGGACATGCGGTGTACGACCGTTGGGTAGGACAGTGTGACTTTCCTATACTTGGGGCCAATATCGTGGATGTGAAGACTGGAAAGCCTTATCTGAAACCTTATGAGGTATTGGAACGGAACGGAGTGAAGGTGGTAGTGTTAGGAATGATTACACCGGCAGTACCATCCTGGTTGCCTGAGCAGTTATGGGCCGGACTTCGTTTTGAAGACATGGAAGCATGTGCGGCGAAATGGGTGAAGGAAATTCGTGAAAAAGAACAACCGGATATTTTGATTGGACTGTTTCATTCAGGAATGGATGGAAAGAAACTGGACAATGTGGTAGAAAACGGCTCGAAAGGCGTGGCTGCCAATGTGCCAGGGTTCGATGTCGTTTTTATGGGACACGACCATACCCGCTGGAATGAAAGAGTGGCCAATGCATCGGGCGATTCTGTGCTGGTAATTGATCCGGCCAATACAGCAAAAGTGGTGTCAGAAGTGACCGTAACGGTGAAGAAACAGAATGGAAAGATTGTATCGAAGCAGGTCGACGGAAAGCTGGTGAACATGGATGACTATGCCGTAGATAAGGATTTTATGCATACTTTCCAGAAACAGTATGAGGCGACGCAGGCTTTTGTGTCCCGGAAAATCGGACGGATGGAACGTACGATTTCTTCCAAGGATGCGTTCTTTGGCCCGTCTGCTTTTATTGATTTGATTCATCAGTTGCAACTGGATATTACCGGAGCAGATATTTCTTTCTGTGCGCCTTTGTCGGCTTATGCCGAGATTAAAGAAGGAGACATTCGTATGAGCGATATGTTCAACTTATATAAGTTTGAGAACATGCTCTACACGATGGTGTTGACCGGAAAGGAAGTAAAGGATTTTCTGGAAATGTCGTATGACCTCTGGGTGAATCAGATGACTTCGCCCGATGACCACCTGCTGTTGCTGAACGAAAAAGACAACGGTTTCGGTCGTTTCCGTAATCCCAGCTTCAATTTTGATTCTGCGGCGGGTATCATCTATACGGTGGATGTGACCAAACCATACGGAAAAAGAATTGAGATTCAACGGATGGCCGACGACAAACCGTTCGAGATGGACAAGCAATATCGGGTAGCTGTCAACTCCTATCGTGGAAATGGAGGAGGAGACTTGCTGACCAAGGGAGCAGGTATTCCCAAAGCAGAACTGGCAAAGCGTATTGTCTTTTCAACGGATAAGGATTTGCGCTATTACCTGATGAAACGGATTGAGGAGGTTAAAGTACTGAATCCGGCTCCGCTGAACCAGTGGAAGTTTATTCCTGAAGAATGGACTGTACCAGCTGCAAAGCGTGATTATGAACTTTTGTTTGGAAACAAAGATAACGAATAAAATACGTAGGAAGACGGAAAATGTGTAAAGGGTTCCGCAAACATATACGAGTATGGGCATTGTGTCTGGCCACTTTGTTTGCCGCATATTATGCCACGACTGCCCTGTTTGCCCACGTGCATGTGGTAAACGGGGTGATGCTTGTGCATTCGCATCCCTTCTCACATTCTCACTCTCATAGTGACGGGCAGACATTGGCTCTGCATTTCCTGTCGACTTTTTCTTCATTGGAGCCTGGGCATACGGAAGTAAAGATTCCCGATTTGCACCTGCTCTATTCATTACCTTATATAAAGAATACATTCCATGCCGTATGTTGTTGTACGGATGGGATGTACCTTCGTGCTCCTCCTGTACTATCTTCTTATTGGGAATTTGAAGAACATAGTATTAATTTTTTAGGAGCAAATAATGAAAAAATATATCAATTTGCTGATGGGAGTGGTATGCGCTCTTGTCAGCTGTACTATTGCATACGCTGATGGTCCCGTAAAAGAAGGAAATGCCATTGTGGGACACGTAATTGAGAAAGGTTCGGAAGCAGGATTGCCTTATGCTACCGTGTTGTTGGTGGAAACAGGAGAAGGTACGGTGACGGATGCCGGAGGATATTTCCGTTTTAAAAAGCTGCCGGCAGGAGAATACACCTTGAAGGTGCAGATAATGGGATATACCACTCAGGTAAAGAAGGTGACGGTGAGTAAAGACTTTGTGGTCGACATGCATTTTGTTATGGAGGAAGAAAGTATCATGACGGATGAGGTAGTAGTATCGGCCAACCGGAATGAAACCAGCCGTAAGGTAGCGCCTGTGGTGGTGAATGTAATGAGCAAAAAGTTGTTTGAAATTGTCAATTCCACCGATTTGGCTAAATCGCTGAACTATCAGTCGGGATTGCGCGTGGAAAACAATTGCCAGAACTGTGGTTTCCCTCAGGTGCGTATTAATGGATTGGAGGGACCTTATTCACAAATCCTGATTAACAGTCGTCCGGTAATGAGTGCGCTTTCGGGCGTGTATGGACTGGAACAGATTCCAACCAATATGATTGAGCGCGTGGAAGTGGTTCGCGGAGGTGGTTCTGCCTTATTTGGAGCCAATGCCGTGGGGGGTACCATTAACATCATTACCAAAGACCCCGTTCGTAATTCATTTCAGGTGGCTTCTACCATGTCGAACTTGAACGGAAAGGTGTGGGAACAGTATATGGGAGCCAATGCCTCACTGGTTTCGTCCGACAATTCGTATGGCATCGCGCTGTATCAGTCTTATCGCAACCGTAATCCGTATGATGCGGATGGAGACGGATTCTCTGAATTGGGTAAACTGAATATGAATACATTCGGACTGCGGGCATATTACCGTCCGACACAGTTCAGCCGTATCAGTCTGGAGTATCATACCACCAACGAGTTCCGTCGCGGAGGAAACAAGTTTGACTTGCAGCCTCACGAAACGGATATTACGGAACAGACCAAGCACATCATTAACAGCGGGGACTGACGTATGATGTTTTCTTCAATGAGTACAAGCACAAGCTTTCTGTATATGCTTCGGCACAGCACACCGACCGTGACAGCTATTATGGGGCAGACAAGGCGGAGAATGCATACGGAAAAACCAAAGACCTGACCGCTGTAGGTGGTGCTATGTATGTAGGAAACATGGACAACTGTCTCTTTTCTCCGGCTACCTTTACCGGTGGAGTGGAGTATCAGTATAACTCCTTGCATGATGTGATGACGGGTTACGGACGTGACTTGAGACAGGATGTGAAGATTGCCAGCGGATTTGTGCAGAATGAATGGAAACTGGATTATTTCACGATATTGGCTGGGTTCCGCTTGGATAAACACAATTTGGTGGATAACGTGATTTTCAGTCCGCGTATCAATACTCTCTGGAAACCTTCTGATAGATTCCAGGGACGTCTGACCTGGTCGACGGGTTTCCGTGCACCTCAGGCATACGATGAGGATTTGCATGTGGCGGCCGTAGGAGGTGAGGCAATGGAAGTGCGACTGGCAGAAGGATTGAAACCGGAACGCTCCAACAGTTTCAGTGGCTCTGTAGACTGGAGTTTCAATTTCGGACATTTCCAGTCGAACTTGCTGATTGAAGGTTTCTATACGGCGTTGAACGATGTATTCTATCTGGAAAGTTTAGGAAAGGACCCTGTATCGGGTACATTGGTGCAGGAACGCAGAAACGGGAACGGTGCACGGGTGTATGGAGCCAATATCGATTACAAGATTGCCCATGGAAAGGAAGCACAGTTGCAGTTAGGTTTTACGGTACAGCGCAGCCGTTACACGGAAGCGGTGAGATGGAGCGAAGATGAAGATGTAGCAGCTATCAAACGCATGCCGCGTACGCCGGATTACTATGGATACTTTACCTTCAGTTCGGCCCCGTTGAAGAACTTTGATTTTTCTCTTTCCGGCGTATATACGGGACGTATGATTGTTCCTCACTTTGCCGGATACATTGAGAAGGACCGCCTGGAACATACCCCTGATTTTATGGATTTCAACTTGAAGCTGAATTACACCTTTGTGCTGAATGACCATCTGAAGTTGCAGGTCAATGGAGGTGTGCAGAATATCTTTAATGCCTTCCAGAAGGATTTGGATAAAGGTATGAATCGTGACTCCAAGTATTTCTATGGTCCAACACAGCCGCGTACATACTTTATTGGAATAAAGTTCTTTAATTAATTGATGATAAATATTGGGATGGCGGTGTCTCTTGGTGGAGGCACCGCTTTTTTTATGTGTTGTTCAAAGTGTTTTCATGTATGCAAAGTGTTTACTGTTCCAGTTTATAAAAAGAAAAAACGTCTAATTATATCAGGAAAAGTCATAAGGTCAGTACTTCCCTTGCAGTATTGCAGTACTTCCCTTGCAGTATTGCAGTACTTCCCTGAAAGTACTGGAGTACTTCCCTGAAAGTACTGGAGTACTTCCTTTGCAGTACTGTGGTACTTTCTTGGAAGTACTGGTTTTATGAAAGAGTGATATATTGAAATGCTTTTTAGACTGCGGATTGTGTGGAAACAAGACATTTCGTTATTTTTGTGGGAAAATAAAAGAACGTATGAAAAGAGCAGCATTGATTTTAGCATTGGGGCTGTCACTCGGCAGCGGTACCTTTGCGCAGACTTTTGAAGATTATTTTGTAGACAAGACGCTTCGTCTGGATTATATTTTTATGGGAAATGCAGACAAGCAGGACATTTGTCTGGATGAATTGTCGGTTCTTCCGCAGTGGGCAGGAAGACGCCATCATTTGTCGGAACTTCCGTTGGAGGGAAATGGAGAGATAACTATGAAGGATAAGGCTACCGGGAAGGTTATCTACCGCACTTCTTTCTCCAGCTTGTTTCAGGAATGGATTGGAGAACAGGAAGCCAAGGTAGTGAAACGTGGATTCGAAAATACATTTTTGGTACCTTATCCCAAGCAGCCGGCAGAAATCACCGTCGTTTTGCGGAACGCTTCGCGCGAAGTGAGCGCTACGCTGGTACATGAGGTTAATCCTTCTGATATTCTGATTCATCAAAGAGGGGAAGGAGATCTGACACCGCATCGCTATTTGTGGCAAGGAGGTTCTTCAGATAAATGCATTGACGTGGCCATTATGGCAGAAGGTTATGCAGCTAATGAATCGGATTTGTTTTACAAAGATGCGGCGGTGGCGTGTGAAGCCTTGTTTGCACATGAACCGTTTAAGAAGCTGAAAGACCGCTTCAATATTGTGGCTGTATTTAGTGAGTCAAAAGATAGCGGGGTAAGTATTCCCCGAAAGGATGAATGGAAAAAAACAGCCGTAAGCTCGCATTTTGATACGTTTTACTCTGACCGTTATCTGACTACCCGTAGCGTGAAGGCCATTCATAACTGGCTGGCAGGCATTCCATACGAGCATATCATTATCCTTGCCAATACGGATACCTACGGAGGAGGAGGTATTTACAACTCCTATACTTTAACTACGGCACATCACTCTATGTTCAGACCAGTCGTGGTACATGAATTTGGGCATAGTTTTGGAGGGTTGGCCGATGAATATGCGTATGATGAGGCTCCCAGTCCGTTGTATCCTTATGACATAGAGCCTTGGGAACCGAATATTACGACTTTGGTTCATTTTGAAGATAAATGGAAGGATATGCTGGAACCGGGAACTCCTGTGCCGACAAAACCTCAGACCGATGAAAAACTGATTTATACAAAAGTCGGGGTATACGAAGGAGCTGGTTACACTAAAAAGGGAATTTATCGCCCGACTACGGAATGCCGGATGAGAATCAATGAGGCACCTGTGTTCTGTCCCGTATGCCAGCGCTCCTTGGAACGGACGATTCGTTTTTATACAGAGTAATAATTTCTAAATCTATGGGTTATGCTTCAATTTACACCACTTCAAACCACAGACAAAGACTATTCTTTTGTAGAAAACCTGTTGCATGAGTCTTTCCCTGAAGCGGAGCGGAGGGATGATGTAGCACAACGAGATAATGTGGATAACTGTGCAGCCTTTACTTGCTACTTGATTTCAGATGATGAACTTCTGGTCGGACTTATTACAGTGTGGAAGTTTGCCGGCTTTTCTTATGTGGAGCATCTGGCTACTTCTCCATCTGTGCGCAATAAAGGATATGGACGGAAAATCATGGAAGTCCTTCAGCAGCAATTCCCGGGAGTCATTATTCTGGAAGTGGAGAAACCGGTGGACGAATGGAGTCGCCGGCGTATCGGTTTTTATCAGCGGTGCGGATTCAGTTTATGCGAAAAAGAGTATGTACAGCCTTCGTACCGAAAGGGAGGAGAAACACTTCCCATGTTCCTGATGTATGCAGGAACAGAAACGATAGACAAAGAATTTGAATCTATACGGGATGAAATTTACCGTAAGGTATATGGCGTAGAATCTGTATAATATACAAAAAACGCGGAAACTAGATTGGTTTGATATATCAGTTTCCGCGTTTTTTTATGGGAGGATTATTGCCAGCCTCCTCCTAAGGCCTTGTATAAATTAACCATTGTAATCTGTTTGTCACGTACAGCATTGCTCAATCCGATTTGGGCATCCAGATAACCTCGCTGTGCGTCCAGCAAATCCATGTAACCAATTACTCCGTTGATATATTGCAGCTGAGCCAAATCAAGTGTAATTTTCGAAGACTGCTCCAGTCGCAAGCGGGTTTCATAGATTTCTTTTACCTTATTATATTCTGCTATGGCATTGTACGCATCCTTGAAAGCGTTCAGTACCACTTTCTCGTATGCGTAGGCAGCTTGTTCACAGGCAGCTTTCTTTGCTTTCAGCATGGCCCGGTTTTTTCCCATGGCGAAAATAGGCTGAAGAATGGTTCCCGCCAATAGGTAATTGGGCGATTTGAACAGATGAGAAAGCTCTTCATTTTCTGAACCATGGCTGGCTGTTAGTGTCAGTTTGGGAAACATATTGGTATAAGCAATTCCTACGGCTGCATTGGCAGCAATGACGGCCTGTTCAGCCTGACGTACATCCGGCCGACGCTCCAGCAAGGAAGAGGGGAGTCCCACGGGTAAGGAAGCTGCATGAATTACATCTTCAGGCAGGACTGTTCTTTTTATGTCGTGGGGATATTCTCCAGCTAAGAAGGCTATTTCATTTTGTTTCAATGTAATTTTCTTTTCCAGATCGGGAACCAAAGTGGCTGTTCTTGCCAATTCCACCTGTGCCTGGCGGAAGGCTGTTTCTGAAGTCAGTCCTCCTTCATAGCGGATACGTGCGAGGTGCAGACTTTCCCGGCGGGCATCTACTGTCTTTTTCACGATAGACAGCTCATTGTCGAGAGCCACCAGTTCAAAGTAGGATTGTGCCACTTGTGCCACCAGACTCATTTTCAAGGCCCGCTGATTCTCAATGGAGCCCATAAACTCGGCCATACTTTTGTCTTTGGCCCAGCGAAGGTTTCCCCACAGGTCGATTTCCCATGTAACTCCCAGTTTTATATCATACTGGTCGTCTGATTTATAGTGCCCGCCTCCGTGGTCTTCGCCTTCTTGTTCTGCATAGAACTTAAGTCCGACTTGAGGGAAGAGGTTTGCATAATCAATACGTTTCATGGCAGCCAGTTCCTTGACTTTTGCTGCTGCAATCAGCATATCCTTGTTGTTGTCCAAGGTCTTTTGGATGAGTTGCTGAAGGATTGTGTCCGTATAAAGCTGTTCCCAGGGATAGTCACCAATAGATACGGTATCTACGCTTGTGCTGTCGAGGGTAGAGGGCAAATCTATCTGAGGACGGGTGTATTGTTTCCCGATTTTGCAGCCTCCCATCAGGAGGGCTGCTACGGGAATCACCAAAATTTTATATAGTTGATTTTTCAGTTTCATAAGCTACATCTGTAAGGTTTACTGTTTCGCTTTAATTTTGTGGGTAGCTTTGTAAATCATTACAAAGAAGAACGGCACGAGCAAGATACCTACGGTAACAGCTACTATCATTCCGAAGAATACACCGGTACCGATGGCTTGTCGGCTGGCTGACCCCGGACCTGAGGCAATCACCATTGGAAGCATACCCAGGATGAAGGCCAGTGAGGTCATCAAGATGGGGCGGAAACGCAGGCTGGCTGCATGAAGAGCAGATTCTACGATATCACGTCCTTTATCGACTTCGTCTTTGGCGAATTCCACAATCAAAATGGCGTTCTTCGCGGCAAGACCGATAAGCATTACCAGACCAATCTGAAAATAGGTGTCATTTTCCAAACCGCAGAGGGTAATACCCGCATACGCTCCTAAAACGGCTACCGGAAGTGAAATCAATACGGCGATAGGCACTGTCCAGCTTTCATAAAGGGCTGCCAGGAACAGGAAGACGAACAGGAATACCAGCGCCAGGATGAGTCCGGTTTGTCCGCCGGCTTTCTTTTCCTGATAGGACAGACCGCTCCATTCAACACCGATATTGTCGGGTAATTTTTCGCGTGCAATCTGTTCCAGCGTTTCCATTACCTGACCGGAGCTTGCTCCATTGGCTGTGGTTCCTCGGATAACGGCTGTATTAAACATGTTAAAGCGTCTGATACTTCCCGGTCCGGTTGTATAATCAGTAGTTCCAAGGGCTGTCAGCGGAATCATGTCACCATCAGATCCTCTTACAAAGAACAGACCGATATTGTCGCGTTGCTGACGATACGGAGCTTCTGCCTGAATGTATACACGGTAGATACGGTTGAACATGTTAAAGTCATTCACGTAAACAGAGCCGGTGTAAGCTTTCATGGTAGAGAATACATCTGCCATCGGAACACCTGCTAACTTAACCTTATCACGGTCTACATCGAAATACAACTGAGGAATTTCTGCCTGAAGTGATGAAGACAATCCTGCAATTTCTTTCCGTTGTGAAGCGTAATACATCAGCGTATCCGTAGCTCTTACCAAATCGTCATACGTTGCATCGCCACGGGCTTCCAGCTGCATTTCAAAACCACCGGCAGTACCAAGTCCGGGAATTACCGGAGGAGTAGAAAGATACACTTTACTTTCCGGGTATTTTTCCAGCTCTTTCTGTATGCGGTCCATTACTTCGTCAATGGTCGTGTTGTCACGTTCCTTCCATTCTTTCAGGATGACGGTCAACTGGCTTCTGGCCTGGCTGGTACCTACACGCGGACTGCTACCTGTTACATTCTGTACGTATTCCACTGCCGGGTCTTTCATGATGAAGTCAATAGCTCTGTCAGTTATGATACGTGTTCTTTCCAAAGTGGCTGTTTCCGGAAGTTCCAGCTCTACGGTGAAATATCCCTGGTCTTCTATCGGAAGGAAGCTGGTCGGAACAAGGCGATGGAATACATAGATGAAAACCAATACCATTCCAAAGCCTGCCATTATACGGCGCGGGTGCTTGATTACATGCTTGATATAAATAATGTATTTGTTGTTTCCGATGGCCAGCCATTCATTAATTAATCTGAACACCTTGTTCTTGGGTTTGTTAGGGTCGATAGGTCTCAGGATGAGTGAACACATCACCGGACTCAAGGTCAGCGCCACCACCGTAGACAGAAGCACAGATACTACGATGGTAATAGTAAACTGGCGATAAAGCTGTCCGGTGATACCCGACAAGAAGCTTACAGGAACGAATACCGCTGCCAATACGAGTGAGGTAGCAATAATAGCGCCTACCAGACCTTCCATGGCTTTCTTGGTGGCTTCGTATGGACTGAGTTTCTCTTCTTCCATGATGCGTTCCACATTTTCCACTACTACGATGGCGTCGTCCACCACAATACCGATGGCCAGTACCAGTCCTAACAAGGTCAGCATGTTCAGTGAGAAGCCGAATATCAGCATGAATCCGAAGGTACCAATCAAAGAGATAGGAACTGCTACGACCGGAATCAATGTAGCACGCCAGCTCTGCAGTGAAAGAAATACCACGATGATTACCAGCACCAATGCTTCAAACAAAGTCTTGTATACCTCGTGAATAGACTGTGAGATATAAGTGGTCATATCGAACGGGAAGTTGTATTCCATGCCTTCCGGGAAACTTTTGCTGATTTCCTTCATGGCCTCTTTTACGTTCTGCGCCACTTCCATAGCGTTGGCTCCAGGAAGCATGTAGATTCCAAGAATGGCTGCATTACCTCCATTGATACCACTTTCCGTGCTATAGGAAGAAGCTTCCAGTGATACTCTGGCCACATCGCGCAGACGCACGAGTGAACCGTCGGGGTTAGCACGCAATACAATTTCCTCAAACTGAGAGGCCGATGACAAACGGCCCTGTGCGGTGATAGGTACGGTAATATCCACTCCGCTTACGGGTTGCTGTCCGAGTACACCGGCCGCTGATTCACGGTTCTGGTCTTTCAATGCGTTCTGAAGGTCTTGCACCGTCAATCCGAAGTTGGCCAGTTTAGCTGGGTCTGCCCATATCTGCATGGCATAGTAACGGCTTCCGATGTTGGAGATACGCCCTACTCCCGGGATACGGCGAAGCAAGTCGAGTACATTTAATGTAGCAAAGTTACTCAAATAAATTTCATCGAATTTCGGATCATCCGAAGTCAAACACAGTGTCATCAGCTGACTGGGTGCCTGTTTTTCTACAGAGATACCATTCTGAATTACTTCCGCCGGCAGACGAGATTCCGCCAGTTTGATACGGTTCTGGATTTCTACCGCCGCCAAGTCAGGGTCGGCAGAGATATCGAAAGTCACAGTGCAGAGAATCCTCCTGAGTTGGAACTGCTGGATTCCATGTAAAGCATACCTGGTGTTCCGTTCAATTCCTGTTCGATAGGAGTAGCTACAGCCTGCGATACCGTTACGGCACTGGCTCCCGGATAGGAGGCACTGATTTTTACCACAGGCGGAGTAATTTGCGGGTATTGGTCGATAGGCAGCATCATCAAACCGATGATACCTACAATCACGATTAATATAGAGATGACAGCCGAGAATACAGGCCTGTCAATAAAAAAGCTGACTTTCATGCGTAAATTTGTTTAGGGGTGAGTTATTCTTCCTCTTTTTTCGCTTCGCTCTGTAATTTTGCCGGATCTTGTACGCGGACTTTCATTCCCGGAGCCAGTTTGTGGAATCCTTCGTAGACAATCATTTCGCCGGCTGATAATCCGCGTTCTACTACGACATCGTTCTCGAATTCAGGGCCTAACTCAATGAATCGTCTTTCCACGGTTGAGTCTTTTCGCATGACAAAGATATGAGCTCCTCCTTTTTCAATGATAAGAGCTTTTTGGGGAACGACTGTGGCATTTTCACGTACGTCGAGCAACACTTTAACCTTGGTGAATTGTCCCGGCAGCAATACGTGGTCTGGGTTAGCCAGTTCGGCACGTACGGAGAATGTTCCAGTTTTAGGGTTTACCTGAGGAGCTGCAAAGTCTACCAGACCTTTGTGCTCGTATATAGAATTATCAGGCAATGTAATGGTTACGGTAGGCTGCCAGGAGCGGTAGAGTCTTTCTGACCGAATGTCACGTTTCGCTCCTTGCTTTTTAAGTAGTCCAGGGCTGTCATGCTGAAATCCACCAGAATGGTATCACTTTTTACGATAGTAGCCAGCAGCGATTTTCCATTGCTGCCTACCAGTGTTCCCAAGTCGACGTGACGTTCACTGATTTCTCCTGAAATCGGCGAGCGGACAATCGTGTAGCCTAATTCCTGTTCAGCCTGTTCCAAGTCGGCCTGGCTCATACCTACGCTGGCTACAGCTGTTTCGTAAGCAGCCACCGCATTGTCCAAGTCCAGCTGGCTGGCTGCATTTTGTTCATACAGCGGGCGGATACGTTCCAGGTCACGTTTCGCTTTTTGCGCCTGTGCCTGATCTTTTTTCAACTGAGCACGTACCTTGTCAGCCTTGGCACGATATTGGTCTTGATTGATAACAAACAATACTTGATTACGTTTGACTGAGGTTCCTTCCTCGAAAAGCATTTGTTCCAGAAAACCTTCTACACGTGCACGCACTTCCACGAATTGCTGGGCACGGATACGTCCTACATATTCACCGAAAATTTGTACATTTTGTTGGCTAGCTGGCATAACTGACACAATCGGTGTTTCGGCTACGGGTTTCTTCTCTCGAGTAAAGATATAGTAAAGGGATAAAATGACTGCGATGCCGATAACCATGTAAATCATTTCTTTTCTTTTTACCTTTAATTCTTTCCTAGTCAAAAAGCGTTTCATAAGTTCAATTCTTTTATAGTTTTAGATGCCATTATCTTTAAAATGGCTGACAAGATTTGTGCCAAAGATACAAAAATGTTTTATGAGCTGAAAATCAGGGAGATTTAACTTTGAATTAATAAAAATGTATTGTGGAATTTTACAAGTTATTGTAGAAAAATTCCACAATCTGACTGTGGTCATCGTTCCCTCCACAAATGTCTGAAGGTCCAGATGGGATGATACCATATCATTCGAGGACCAGCAAAACGCATGACTTCTTTTATTTTTTGTCTCATTTTGGGGTGGTAACAGTGCACGGTACATTGGCGGCACGTCTTCTTTCGTTCTCCAAACGGACAGTGCTCCAGTCTTTGATGTGCATATTTAAGCAATTCGCTGCATGCAGAACATAAGCCTGATTTTTCTCCTTATGTCGGCAATAAAAGTGAATCATTTGTTCTATGGTCTGTTTTTCTTCTTCTATCCGTGAAAGTTTATTCATATTTTATATAGAACTTCGGTTTGCAAAGGTACGAATAGAATTGATATTTTTCGTAACTTTGCGTTCAAAATAATCTTTAAACAAAATGATATTAGAGGAACATTTAGAGACAACTGTAAAGGCTCACGATCAGCAATTGCATCGTAGAGTGGATTTATTGTTGCGTACGGGAAAATTATTGGTAGAGAGTCTTGCCGATACGAACCGTATTGTAAGAAACATGAAACGTACGGCTGCTTATCTTGGTATCCCCGAAGAGAAGCTTCACATCAACATCAGTTTTACCATGTTGATGGTGAACGTGAGTGATGGTGACTATTCTTTTACTAAATTCCAGCGAATTGAAGGTCATGGAGTGAATATGACGGCCATTTCGGAAGTCAGTAAGCTTTCCTGGCGTGCGATTGAAAATGATTACACGCTCGACCAGTATGAAGAAGAACTGGAAAAGATTCGTAAGAAAAAACGTAATTACACCCCGTGGCAGGTGGCGATTGGCGCCGGTTTTGCCTGTGGCGGATTCTGTATTCAGTTCGGTTGTGACTGGGTGGCATTCTTGTACGCATCAATTGCGGCCATATTGGGTATGCGCTTGCGTCAGGTATGCAATGAGTCTGGCTTGAATCATTATATGGGGATCGCTATTTCTGCCTTTGTGGCTACCATCATTGCGTGGGCATCTACTCTGTTGCCTGCAGAATGGACATCTACTCCCTGGCATCCGTTGCTTGCCTGTGCCTTGTTTATTGTGCCTGGGGTTCCTTTGATTAACTTTGTGGACGATATGCTGGATAATTATATTCAGGTAGGTATTGTCAGAGCGGTGAATACCTTGCTGATGGTGGCTGCCATGGCTTTCGGTATCGCATTTGCCGTGAAACTTTGCCATATTGAAAACTTCTTCCCGACCATCAGTATGGTTCCTCATCATCAGTATTGGGAGTATGCCATAGCTGCAGCTATTTCAGCCATGGGATTCTCGATGATTTTCAACATACAGCGTCGTTTGTTGTGGGTAGTAGCTATCGGAGGTATTATTGCCGTATGTACGCGTAACTTCGTGAACTTAGGACCGAGCACAGACAATATCGGTTTGGATATGGGACTGGTTATTGGTTCTTTCTCAGGAGCTGTGCTGGTTAGCTTGATTGCCATTAAGGCAGTTCACTGGTTCCATGTGCCCAACCATGTGCTGACTATTCCTTCTGTCATCCCGATGATTCCGGGAGTACTGATGTATCGTATGCTGTTTGGTATCATCAATATCAATGTGCAGAGCATTTGATCAGGTAACTCCTCTGATGAAAGCAATAGAAAGCGGTGTAAATTCCGGACTTGTGATTATGTGTATTGCTTTAGGAGTTGCTATTCCGAACATTTTCGGACGTCGTTTCATTGCTTCTTCAAAGAATAAGCGTCTGGCAGAGCTTTTGAAAGAACGTAAGGCTCGCGGCAAGTTCGTTGAATGGTAATTAAACTTTGATTTGTTCGTTCATTATTCTTTATAGAAGTGAAGATGATTCACTTCTTTATGAAAAAATCCCACCAAGACTTCAGGTCAGGTGGGATTTTTCGTATCATACGGGTTCTTGAGTTCTTGTTAGAATTCAAATTTCTCCAGTTTCATAGCGGCTAATTCCTGAATCTTTGGAACCAGGGTAGTGAAATGTGCAGCTTGTTCGTGTGCTGCAAGAGAAGCCGCATCTTTCCATGTTTCACAAATCATCAGGACATCATGGCGTGTAGTGCTCTGAAAGAGGTCGTAAGCTACGCATCCGTTATCTTTCTGTGAAGCAGCTACCAGCTCTTTTGCTATGCTTACTACTTGGTCGTAGTTCTGTTTCTCACTTGAATAAATACGTTTAGTCTGTCATGTTTTTGGTTTTAAGTTATTGTACAT
>ENA-OPZC01000055-OPZC01000055.1-human-gut-metagenome-genome-assembly--contig:-NODE-55-length-21045-cov-1.097332_pt1 | contig 21045 bp, 18 predicted proteins | sample MGYA00242477_ERZ504491 | MGnify/ENA primary metagenome ERZ504491 (study PRJEB26092, sample SAMD00036249) | human gut metagenome | host: Homo sapiens | study: EMG produced TPA metagenomics assembly of... | reverse complement strand
GTGGACGCAATAGAAAAAGATGCTGATACGATGTGCAGCGCTGAACGTTTTTACCGTGAAGGCAAATTGCCCAAACGCATCTGCCACTGTGACACAAAAGTCAGCAACATGTTATTTGATGAAAACGGAAAAGTGTTGTGCGTCATTGACCTGGACACAGTAATGCCCAGTTTCATTTTCTCCGATTTCGGTGATTTCCTCCGTTCGGCAGCCAATACCGGCAAGGAGGATGAGGCTGATTTAAATAAGGTGAAGTTCAACATGGAAATCTTCAAAGCATTTACCAAAGGTATATTGAATCGGCCCGGACTTTCCTGACTCCTCTCGAAATAGAAATGCTACCTTACGCTGCCACCCGTTCCCCTATATGCAAGCTGTACGCTTTTTTAGCAGATTATATAAACGGAGACACGTATTATCAAACCCGGTATAAAGACCATAATCTGGTACGCACCAAAGCGCAGTATAAACTGTATCTGGAAGCAAAATCCGCTACACCGGACATGAAGGCTTATATCAACAGTCTGCTATAATATAAAAACAAGAAGGAGCACAAAGGTATCTTAATGACACGAACCTCTGTGCTCCTTTCATATTCGTCCGGCAATGATCCTAAATCTACCGTTTCGGTATATCTACCGATTTTTCACTTTTCCCTTTCAGATGTTCGGAAAAGTAATCAACCAGTTTCCAATAGAAATATTCATTCATATCACCGAATCCATGACGCTGTTGAGGAAGAATCAGCATATCAAAACGCTTCCCGGCACGAATCAAGGCGTCAACTACCCGTAAGGTATTGCCCGGATGCACATTATTATCAATATCACCATGAATCAATAACAAATTTCCTTTCAATTGCTTCGCTATTTCAGGATTAGCAGCAATCTTATAAACGAAAGTTGTATCCCCTTTCTCACTCACCACCTCTTTTACGCCGTGATGCGTTTCACTCCACCAACGGTTATAGATATTGTTATCATGATTTCCGGCACAAGAAACAGCCACTTTGAAGAAATCCGGGTATTGGCACATAGCCGCCGTACTCATAAATCCACCTCCCGAATGTCCATGAATACCAACCTTATCTATATCTATAAAATGATGACGCTGCGCCAATTGCTCGATAGCATATTTATGATCGGCCAGCGGATAATCACGCATATTTCCATATCCATAATTATGATACCATTTAGAGCGGCTAGGATGCCCGCCGCGTTGTCCCACAGAAATAACAATAAATCCGGCCTGTGCCAAACGGTCGGTACGGGGGCTCATACGGGTAAACGGATAATAAACACCTTCCACCTGTGGCCCAGGATAAACATAATCCACAATAGGATAAACCTTAGTTGAGTCAAAATTAAAAGGTTTATACATCACACCATACAGATCTGTCACGCCATCAGCCGCCTTTACCTTAAATATTTCCGGAAATTTATAACCGGCAGCAAAAAGCTGTGAAAAATCACTCTCCTGAATATCCATTACCTTATTGCCATTAGTATCCAGCAGGATGGCGCAGGGCACCGTATTTACACGCGAATAGTTATCCACCACAAAACGAGCATCATCATCCACTTCCACACGATGGAAATAATCCCCTTTGGTCAGTAATTTCAAACCGCTGCCATCCAGATTCACACGATACAAATGTTCATAATAAGGATGTTCTTTCGCATTCATTCCATTGGCAGTAAAATAAATCACACGCGCCTTGTCATCTACTTTCAAGATTTCCTCCACGTGCCAGGGACCTTTTGTGATACGATTTTTCAAATTACCCTGATCATCATATAAATAAAGGTGTGCCCAACCATCACGCTCACTCCATTGAATAATTTCCTTTCCACCATTCAAGACTCTTAAAGGACGAGTTTCCTGATAGGTATTCATCCGTTCCTTTATTACTGGTACAACAGAATCCTGTCCTATCGTATAGGAACAAACATCAATCCGATGTAAATCACGGCTGCTGCGGGTCAGGAAGAAACGGTTGTTATCACCCTGCCAAACGGCAGCCTGATCTTCCATACCACGCTGTTTTTGCATCATTGGTTTGTATTCCAGGCCAATGCTTTGATCTTTATAAGCTGCTACTTTAATTTCCTTACGTTTATTATCAACCAAGTCAAACAAGTACAGGTGTTCTATGGGAGCTTCCTTTTCTCCCGGCATCTGGTATTTATAAGTTTCCAATGTGGGACGTGGACGGGCCATCGAATTTATTACCCATAACTCTTTCACAGCGCGATCGTCAGAAACTGTCATAGCAAAATAACGTGAATCCGGAGACCACACTCCACCTACACGACGACGCTTGCCATTACATAAAGTATCTGTATTAAGCATACTATAGGGAATACCATAGCCAAAATCCTTCATGCCATCTGTAGTAAGCTGGATTTCCACGATCGTACTATCCTTTTCATTTTTTTTTCGCCTTTTCATATCTTCACGACTCATGCGATACAAATTCAAATCCTTGGCATAAATCACCGTTTTACCATCAGGAGAGACCGATCCCCAATAGATTTTCTTCAGGTCGTCTTCTTTATCTTTCAGATGGGTCAATTTACGGGTAGGATAGTCATAAGAAAAATAAAAGATTTCCTTCTCATTCTTCTTGTCCTTCTTATCCTTGCCATCTTTCTTTGGTGTCGCATCTTTTGTTGACTTTACTTCAAAAGTAAAGGTACGCCCATCTTCTTCCGCTTTCAGATTTGTGATTGGCAAATGGCGTGCCTCAAAGGGATCTTTTACAATTTCGGTAAGCTGGGAAGCTAATTCATCCCTATCAAACAAAAGCTTCTTTGTCCGGGCAGCCGGATCAACCACATACCAAAAGGTTCCTTCACTTGTTTTGTACTCGAACCAGAAATTATTACCTTTCTGGAACCAATGCGGATCCACCACAGTAGAAAACAACATGGTGTTCAATTTTTTCTTGTGTGTATTTCTCTGCCTGCAGATATTCCGGCAAGCGTTCCTGCGCTTTTGCAACAGAAACTGTCGTACACAAACCGCCCATTAAAAGGGTAATGAATAGCATTTTCCTCATAGATTGAACTTTTATCGTGTTTATAAAAAACAAACATACACAAAATTCTTCATTTAACAATCTTAAACAAAGAATTTTGTGTATGTTTGTTTCATTTATCCTTTTCTTATCAGAAACTATACCCTGAAGTAAAACTAACCATATGATTCCGTATCCTTAAATCATTCTGCTCCTTATTATATTTTCCCCAAGCCAAATCATACCCGACAGTAAATGAAATCCGTTTAACAGCAATCCCGACAGAAGCCGTTCCTCCCCAATCCAAACGAGGGGACGCTTCAAAACCAAATTCCTCATTTACTGTTTTTCCTTTAAATGTGCCAAACCGGTAATAATCATTCCGGTATTCGTACTGTCCAACACCTGTTTCTTCATCTATATTATATTTTGAGGAAGAAACATAAGCATTAGTACGTCCACCAATTCCTACAGCTACATAAGGTCCTACTGCTAATTTAAGACGCACATCATCACAAAGTTTAAAACCCCAATGAGCCATAACAGGCAATTGCAAATAATAACGCGTGGACTCAACATTCGTTTTTTCATAATCCATGCTAAATCCTCCCCCTGTTGATATGTTTCCCCAGCTCATAGGATGATACCCACCTTTCTGCATTAAGATATAAACCCCGGACTTCAAGCCAAAAGAAGGCTTTCCTTTCCCACCCCTTCCTTTAACTGATACAACACACCGGCACCGGCTTTAAAACCTAATGTAACTGATGTCCCTTCATTTTCCTTATTCACTACCAACCGGCTTCCGGCGTAACACTCCAACGAGACTGAGCGTTCAACATCATACTCGCCAAAATACCTGCCATAAATAAAATTACTTTTTTCATCTTTTTCTTCTTTTTAGTTCATTATCTATGTAAAAGACTAAAAATTCAGAAAAACCCCCATTGCATATCCGGAAAAATAATAAAATAACATGAGCAACTCACTCACATAACAAAAGAAACACCCTACATTTAAACATATCGTTCAAGAAATCAAAAAAACAAACGCTGCAAAAACCAACCAATAGCAGCAAAAGTTATCGCTTATTTTTCGCATTCTCTTTATATTCGGTAGGTGTCATACCAAAACGTTGTTTAAAACATTTGCTGAAATAACGAGGATCATTAATACCTACCATATAAGCAATCTGCGTCATATTATAATCACCACTCTCTATCAATTGTGCGGCACGTTTCACACGCATCTCTTTAATAAACTCAATGGGGGCAAGTCCTGTCAGGGTCTTCAGTTTCTTGAAAAAGACAGAACGGCTCACCGCAAGCTCCTGTACCAAATCATCCACGATCAAATCGCCATTATCCATATTCTTCTCCATTAATTCCGTCAGTTTCTCCATAAACTTACGGTCATGGGAGACATCTCAGGCTGTGTTTGCTGTTCTTCCTCCGCAACAGGCTGAATATTCATCAGATTCGCACAATACAACTGTTGCAACTTGACACGTTGTGTCAGAATATTCTCCACCCTGGCCTTCAGGTAAGTAGCACTGAACGGTTTCGTTATATAATCCTCAACTCCCAGTTCCATACCTTCCAACTTACTGTCCATATCCGTTTTAGCCGTCAGTAAAACGACTGGAATGTGACTGGTCGCCATATTAGCACGCAAATCTTCTGTCATGGTAATACCATCCTTTTCCGGCATCATGATATCACTAATAATAATATCCGGAACAAACTTCAAAGCCTTATCCAAACCTTCAGCCCCATTGACAGCCTCTATGACGTTGAAATTTGAGATGAAGATACTACGCAAAAAGAAACGAAGTTCCAAATTATCTTCAACCAGCAACATCGTTTTGCTTTCATTCCTCTTCTCTTCATGTCCCTGAACAGATTCTTCCACCTCTTCCGGCCTCATTTCGACAGAATCAGAGAGAATGAACTCTACATTCTCCGTATAGTGCTCCTTGCCTTTCAAAAACTCAACCGTGAAACAACTGCCCTCCCCCTCTTTACTATCCACACGGATAGTCGCTTTGTGCAGTTCCACCAATTCCTTAACCAAAGAAAGACCGATACCAGAACTTTGCTGATTAAACAAATTCTTGTCCAACAGATTTTCAAAACGGACAAAAAGGGAAGCTTTCTTGCTTTCAGAAATTCCTATACCTTGATCCTGCACACCAATCGCCACATTATGTTCATTTTCATGAATGAAAAGCGTAATCATCTTACCCTGTGGAGTATACTTGAAAGCATTGGAAAGCAGATTGAAGACAATCTTTTCCAACTTATCCGCATCTACCCACAGTTTCAAGGAAGGCATTTCACTTTCGAATACAAAATCAATATGATGCTCTTCGGCCAGCGATTCAAAATTATCCATGATATGGCGTACAAAAGGAACAATATCTATCTGCTCTATACGCAACTTCATCTTATTTTTCTGTATTTTGCGGAAATCAAGAATTTGGTTCACCAAGCGAAGCATACGGTCGGTATTACGTTCTACTACATGCAATTGCTCACGTACATCATCCGGCAAAGTCTTGTTTTTCAGAACATATTCCACAGGACCTGCAATCAATGTCAGCGGAGTGCGAAGTTCGTGAGAAATATTTTGTAAAAAAAGCGAAGCTTTATATCAGAAACCTGCTGTTCCACAGACACTTCATGTTTCAGACGATAAATAGTAAACAATATATATACTCCTGAAAACAGAATCAACAGAAAAGCAAGAATATAAATTGCCATAGCCCAAGCCGTTTCCCAAAACGAAGGCTGAATGGTGATTCTCAAACTGCGCTCATTCTCTACCCAAACCCCATCACTATTGGTCGATTTAACCTGAAATACATAATCCCCTTTCGGCAGATTGGTGTATGTAGCGGTACGTTGTTTATCCACATAATTCCATTCCTTATCAAATCCATGCAAACGATAAGCATAACGGATATTTTCAGGATAAATCATATCCAAGGCTGCAAAGGACAAAGTTACAATATTCTCCTTGTGCGAAAGTACCAGGTGTTCTGTATTATCAAGAGACTGTCGCAACAAACTGCCTGATACACCCGGAATCACCTCCTGATTGGATATTTTCAACGTTCCGAAAACAATGGATGGAACATAATTGCTTTTCTTGATATGTTCCGGTTCAAAATAAAGCATACCACGACTGGTACCAAAGAGTAGGGTACTGGAACTAAGATTCAGCGATGTCCCCTCCTCAAAACGTATTTTACCCCCAAAATCCCGTTCATTATAATTTTCAAAACGCTGTTCGGACGGAATAAATTTACTCAATCCGTTTTCCGTACTTATCCACAGATTCCCCGTGTCATCCTCTTCTACAGACAACAGGATATCTGAAGGCAAACCATCCTTCACGGTATAGGATTTAAATACCGCCTTCCCTTCCCCGTTCATGGAACAAGCTGGTTAAGTCCTCCCCCAAATGTAGCCAGATAAACTTCTCCTTGTGAAGTGGTGACAATCCGATATACGTTATTGTTGCTCAGACAATTCATATCATCGGGGATACGTGCATAAAGATGGAACACAATCGACTCCGGATCTTTAAAATCCTCTTTAAAACTAAGCGCGCCATCACTGCTCCCCACCCATATATTCCCCTTCTTGTCAGAAGTGATATGGCGTACACGGTAACAACGGTCATACGGAAAACCTTTCAGGTTATTTCTAGAACTAATAAACACATATTTCCCTTCAGGAGTTTTCTGAATATAATTTAACCCTCCACCGAAAGTTGCCACCCAAATGCGTCCATGCTTGTCTTCATGTAACCAGTAAACACTATTATGACTCAGGCTATAAATATCATCTTCATCATATTTGAATCGAGTAAACTTAAAACGGGTCCCCTCCTTTTCTGCCAGAATAATACCATCCCCTTTGGTCGCAATCCAAATGTTTCCGTGAGAATCTTGCATGATATGATAAGGAACTCCCCGTAACGACCTGCCAGATTTGGCTATATCCCCCTCTTCGGTCAGAATACCCTGAAAATCTAAATCAGAAGAATAAATTTCAATCTGACCATCCCGTTTTCCCATCCAGATGCGATGTTCGCTATCTTCAAAACAACGCACGTACCGTATTGGAATTCAAGTCATAACTGTGACCCATGCGGGGATAAATATGGAACTGGCTTCCTAAAAAAGTAATCTTCTCCAACCCCTTAGAATGAGTACATAACCAAAGATTGCCTTGCTTATCGGATAACATGGAATGTAATTTATTGGAAAAGTGCCAATCGGGTGAATCGGGGTCATTATAGAAAGGTAACAGCCGATTTGCCTCTCTGTCATACCAAGAAAGCCCTCCTCCTTGCGGATGTACCCACAAATTACCGTTCAAGTCTTCACAAATATGAAAACTGGGATAGGAACGATCGGCACCACGAGGCTCCACTTGCATCTTTTCTTGCTTAAATACTTCTGTCAAAGGATTGAAATGACAAACCTTTCCCCATTCGGTCATCTCAAACCATGCTTCCTGCTTACTGTCAACATAAACAGAACGGAAAGCGTCTGCCGGGAATTCGGGACAATTGGACTTATTATAGACTTTACACTCTTTTGTATCCGAATGGTACAATATCAATCCTTCATGGGCAGTTGTTATCAACAGCCCCGTACCTTTTATTTCATTTATAGCAATCACTTTATCCTTTACCGGCAATTCCCAAAGACGAAAGATTTCATTCTGCAAAGAATAGCACCATATCCGTCCTCTGTCTGATCCAAAATAAAGTTCGTCACCATAACTGCAAAAAGAGTAGAAGGCCTGTACGGGTTCATCTTTGCCTGACTGGATATTCACAAAATAAGAGACAGGCTCTTCTTTATCATTCGTAATCTTCAGCAGACCGTTATCAGTAAGCAACCACTCTTGATTGTAAGCATCGCTAAAAACCTGATTAATATGAACGGCATTTCCTCCACGACTATGAGTAGCATATACTTGGGTAGTTATACTGTAATCTTTAGGGTTTGTTTTCACACGGACAGCCCCCTCATTTTCAGAAAGTAGCCAAATGACACTGTCGGGCAATATTTTAATAGAAGAGAAACGCATGCCCTCCTCTTCACCTTCGGCAGGAATTTGTTCGAACTTCTCTGTTCTTTGGTCAAAACGATACACACGATAATCATACGTTTGCAGCCAAATATAATTATAAGGGTCTACTTCCAATAAGTCTACCCGGTTGTTAGTCATAGTAATTTTATTCCCTTGTCTGGCTTTATAAACTTTGAAGTCATAACCGTTGAACCGGTTGATTCCATTCCAAGTAGAGAACCATAAAACTCCATTATGGTCTTGTACCATGCTCATGATGGAGTTCTGAGACAAGCCGTTTTCCGAAGAATAATGAGTAAAGATACAATTAGGCTGACTTTTTGCATGAAAAAAGAGCAGCAAAGTAAGTATAAACAGAATGTGTCTTTTCATTTCGTAGATTTTCATATTTAATAGGCAAAAATACATAAAAAACGAGAGATACTGATATACAAGCTCCTAAAAAACAAAAGGGGAAAAGATAAATCCCCCCCTTTATCATTCTACTCTTCCCTGACACTTTCCATAGGAACAAATAGAATTCCTCCCTACAGTGACAAAGTATTATTACTGGTAGAAAGAACAGCTTATCTCTTTAAATTCTGCAACAATACATTTCCATTTTCCACCGGATTCCACCCGTCATCACCTGCCAAAATCTGTGCTTCATTATAATTACCGATATCGTTCAGCTGCTTTCCAAACGAAGCACGCGAAGCGGTAGCCGCCCCTTCTCCTGTATTCTGATATTCAGCATAGAATACGGTTTCCTCATTTTCTTTTTTGCCCCAGTTGTTCCAACCCACCGGAAGAATATGCTTTCCCAAATCACAATGAATATAAACAGCCTGTGCATAAGGACGCCAAGGACGGGACAAATACACCTTCTGAGCCTCAGCCACACCCGTCAATTTACAGCCTATAAAAACATAGCCATATTTTTTGCCTTGATCTGTAGAAGGAGCGGTAACATACCCATCACCCAAACTATGGATGGTGCAATCCTTAAACAATGCCGTAGACCAGCCAAAAATAAAATCCACCGTACCCTCTATATAACAATGGTCATAAAACTGACGACTGTCTTTGCCATAAGTGTACAAAGTATCCTGATTTCCCAAAAAACGACAGTTTTTGAAATAAGCGCGATCTCCACTAACAAAACAGGCCACTGCCTGCCCCACTCTGCCGGCACTATTCTCGAAAGTGATATTCTCAGCATAGAAATCGGGAGCATAGATATAACAGGTTGATGAACCGGAGGTAGACATTTCTTCTCCGAAATAGTTCTTTTTAGAAGCAAAATCATCATTTGTCAGAATTGCTCCGTCCTCACCTATCAAAGAAATACTAATCTTGCTTTCAGGAATAACCACTTTTTCTTTATATACCCCTTTACGGACTAGAATAGTAGTGCGTCCTGCTTTACGAAAATCGGGGACAGCATGAATCGCTTCCTGAATGGTAAAGAAATCACCACTGCCATCTTTTGCCACTACAAAATCATAATGACGTACAAAAGGCGCCAATGCAGGAACCTCTTTAGCTATAGCATCCACTGTCAAACCAGCAATAGTACGCGCCCCATATACATTCAGGTGCGTATTATCCTCACGCCCTTTCGGACAAGCTGCACACACACCTTCAGGAATCCACATGAACAATTTTTTTGAAGCCTCCGGCCCCATCTCCTGCACCAAATCATGCGTTATCTTGTTCATATCCACAAAAGGCACATCCAACTCTTTTGCCACGTTACGCGGAGACTCCAAATATTTTCCATGAGTATCAATCAACACTTCTCCATCTTGAGAAACACTCCCCTTTGACAAATCCTTGCGCACATCATCTTCGGCTACCGCATTTTTATTATTCCGGAAATTACGACGGACAATGGCATTGAACAACACGGGAATTCCCCCTTTAGCACGTGTTTCTTTTACAAAACGGCGTAGATTGGCATCAAAAGTAGATCCGGGATCAGTATGACGTTTCTTATCGGCCTTCTCATCATTATGCCCAAACTGAATAAAAACATAATCACCCGGCTTTACTTTATTAATTACTACCTCCCACAATCCTTCATCAATAAAACTTTTAGAACTCCGACCATTTCTAGCATGGTTTTCCACACGAATATTCTCACTGAAATATCCTCCCAGCACATGGCCCCATCCACGTTCCTGATTACCTCCCTCTAAGGGTTTGTTGGCCATAGTCGAGTCACCTATCATAAAGATAGTAATTGTGCGGTCTGCCGTAAAAGCAGAAAACAATAACAAGGCAACAAATGCCATCAACATCTTAATTTTCATCGCTTTCTATTTTAAATTTTGATTAAAGAACTCAAGTATATCATCCTGTATCTCCTTACTGCAAAAATGGGGCAAATCATAGAACTTGGTGGTCAACAGATTTTCTACCGATTGACTCTTCCATACATCCTGCATGGTAGAGAAAGCGCTTTCAACGCCCTTTACAGGAAAAAGTTTGTCCCGCAAGCCATTGATGAACAACATCGGTTTGGGACAGGCGATAGATGCCACATGAGGATAATCCATCCAATTCCGTATTCCGGGAATAATCATGGAATAAGCAGACCCACCTTTGTTCTGATTATTGGTAAGTGTCATTAAGCTATCTGTAGTATTCATCCAGCACACAGCAGCGCCTGCCTTCACCACATCTGTAGCGGCACTGACCATCCAGGCACGATGTGCTCCCATAGAAAATCCCATAGTACCTATCTTTTCCTTATGAACCATGGGCAATGAGGCCAGAAATTCCGCGCTACGAATATCATCCCAGGCTATCAAGGCTCCCCAAGACATTCCCATCTGTAACATATTGGCCGCCAACGCTTGCTGTGAGTCATAGCGTACTCCTTCCTTACGTCCCCGTTCCCCCCAAAACAAGGCATCCACAGCAAGCACTACATATCCGTGACTTGCCAGATAATCACCTACATACTGTTTGTCATAACATTTTTCCGCCCAATCGTCCGCATCGGCCAGTACAGATGCTTCCACACCGAACGGACGTACCATCTTCTCTTTCCCTATCGAAAAATGCGCACCGTGATCGTGAAGCAGCAATACTGCCGGGAACGGGCCATTCCCGGCAGGAACCAACAGATAAGCAGGAACACGAGAATATTCCGAAACACTGAACAAAATCTTCTCCGCCCTATATCCATTCCGTTGCTCGGTATCTATCACTTTCTTATCAAAAGCCGTAGCAGGAGGAGCAGGCAACATGCAATCCAATAACGTTTTTCGAGCTTCCTCACGCCACTTTTCGAAATTTCGGATAGCAGAGTTCCCCCATGCCATAGGATAAGTCAGGTTTTCTTTCATCTTCTGATAGAACAGCGGCATATCATTCTGCGTTTCATAACGCATAGAAACTGTTTCCACCTTTTCTTGAGCAGAAGCCGTCAGACTTATCCCGAACAACAATAAACAAATTACAGTATTCTTCATAAACCTATACCTAACAAACTTTACTTTTCAAGGTAACTAATTAATTTTATCATATTATCAATATAATCTCCAACAGAGATGCACAATTCTCCGGTGGTACACGGATAAGGTGATGTATCGTGCTCGTCCCCTACAAAGGTAGCTATATATTTCGTTTCCTCACTAGGTCCTGAAACAGTATATGGCTTATACGGGTTCGAGGTTGACTTTAAAGGAGAGAGCCAGCAACCGTCCTTAGTCAGTGATTGCACCAATTTCCGGGCAACTTCTTCCGTAGCTTTTCCACGTAAACGAGTATAATATTTAGGTAAAGGAACCAAATGATCCTGCAGCAAAGGTGAATTCTTCGCCAATTCGGATACAGGAAGTTTTTTCACTTCCTCATAACGACGACGCAGTTCACCAGGATTCACAAAAAGTTTGCCGAATTATAATGAGCTATTGTATTTTCTATATTCTGATCTATATAATAAGTACCGTTTTTCACATTACTTCCCTTACGATGGACATACAGTGGTTTACCAGTATCAGGATCTACAAAACGAGGAACCAAAATAGCTTCCGGATTAGTCGACTGACTCTTCCATTTCTTCACATCCGATTCCGGTAATTTCATTGATTCCAAAAAACGAATTGCAGCAGGAATCCCCGACAGGAAACGAGTATCAGCTGTAAGTTTATAGTAATCCATCATTAAATTAACAAGACGGACGGTAGTACCGGTGTTCACACTGCGCGGTTCATAAGAACGGGCATGAGCCGGTTTCAAATCATCTACTGTATATTGGTCCGCCCAGCCTGCATAAGGTTCCCCTTGTTGAAGGGAAATCATCAAGTACATAGCACGCATAATAGGCTCCTTTACCCCTTGCAACCCCATTGCCTGATAGCATTGAATCAAAAACTCGGTCGCATCAGGAATCACATCATCATTCAGAGTAATAAAAGACGAATAATCTTTCTTACCTTGAAAAGGGTGATCATACATCAAAGGATACCGTTGAGGCCATCCACCCACCGGATATTGACTTTTCAAGACAAAATCAATGGTTTTCTCCAAAGCCGGACGGAAAGCAGGATCATTTTTTTCCACATACATACGAAGTAGAAATTTGGCAGCCTCCATAGTACCCGCATCATCGTAAGTCGCATTTCCATAATAATGTTGAAATTCTTCCAGACGCCAGCCATTTTTACCAACGGTATCATACCAGGACTTTAAGGAGTTCTCTCCTGCAAAATCGAACACATAATTCCATCCGCCACATTCAAGCTGTCCCCAAATCAAGGTGTTAGCCACTTTTTTCGCAGCTTCATAATAATACTCATCTCCTGTAGCATGATAAGCGTCAAGCAACAAATGACCGACAGAAGGAGTTCCCGGCGGCTGAATCCATACCATTGTCCTCTTGGCTTCCATTTCTCCCCATGAGCGGGACATATCCGGCAAATAATTCCATACGAAGCCACCATTATAACTCACTTTGTTCATCATAAACCGAGTGGCGGTTTTCATCGTATTTATAACTTGGTCATCTAATTTTTTATTAGTTTGGGCTATACCTATACAAGCAAAATTTGCCATGCACAGGCAAAGGACAATTCTTTCCCAGTTCTTCTTTAATGTGCTTTTCATTGTTGTTTTAGTGTTTTGATTCAAGTTTAAATATCATTATGAAGCAAAATAAGCCATTTTCCGGAGCTTGGATTTGTAATATTTGGTCTTTTCCTCGTATATTTTAATCACGACGAACTACCCTCCCCATATTATAAGTATATTTGAAGAAAAGTTTTAGTTATTCATTTTATATTAAATGCAAGATCATGAATCGTAAGGTAAGAACCGCATTGTATGCTTGCGCCTTGATGGCACCACTACTATTGCAGAGCTGCAATGCACAAAGTGAAAAAAAAAGAGAGCAACAAAGAGTGTACTGAAGAAACAAACAAAAACACTGAAAAAAAAGGTTATGAAAACAGGTAGTGAAAACTTCATTTTTGCAGAAGGCAAAGAATGGGAACCTGCAGGCGAAGGTGTAGTGCGCCAGATCATGGGTTACAATGATGACATCATGGTTGTTAAAGTAAAATTTGAAAAGGGAGCTGTAGGAGCTGTCCACCATCATATCCATTCACAAGTGACTTATGTGGAAAGTGGAAAATTTGAGTTTATCATCAATGGTGTGAAAAAAATTGTATCGGCCGGCGACTGTCTGTATAAGGAACCGGATGCTGTGCATGGTTGTGTATGTCTGGAACCGGGTATGCTGATAGATTGTTTCAGTCCGATGCGTGCTGATTTCCTGGAAAAGAAATAGACAAGCCATATATTCCATCCACTGCAGGAGCAGATTACTGTGCCCTCCTTTGGGCATTTAATATGCTCCTACAGTGGAAATGAATTCTATTTTTTAATCTGCAAAACAAATGGGACAATTGCTTAACCTTATCAAATCCGGTAAATCATAATATTTCAAAGCACCATACAACACATTAGAATACATATCCCACTGCATAGGCCTCTCAATGTATTCCTTCCAAGTCTTCACGCTATGTTTTATCTCCACACTGTTGATTCTTTCATCCAAATAAGCAGCATGAATTGCAACCGGACCATAAATACCATTGGCAAATACCTTGACGGGGTGTCCTTTCAGAAATTCGTGTTCTGAACAAAAATCAAGCAAAGTCAAAATATCGACAACACGTTGTCCCATAATAGGACGCCCTATATGCATACTGACCATTGCATTGCGATACTCACGGTTCCAATATTTAGCATCCGTATAGAATGCAGGATCCGTTGTTTCCCCAAATCCGCGCAAATCTGCCAACAACAAGATTTTTCCTTCCGTCAAGGCAGCAGCAAAATTCGCATATTCACTCAAATAAGTTCCTTTTCCCTCTTCCTGTAACCTTAACTCAACAGGAGAATCAGCATTCGCTCTGGACGGCATGATAAGAATACAAGGAACAGGCATCTCCCCTTCCCTTATAAGCTGAAACTTATATTGTTCATATTCACGCATTGAATCATGTCCGGTTGCCTCAATTCTTATTTTATGGTCAGGAAGACCTTTAAGACCTAACAAATCCAGCATCTTTGCTTGGACAGTTTTCTTTCCTTTCGAAAGAAACGCCTCACGCTTGGAAGCCCACTCATCCAGCTGATTCACATTTTCCTGCATAATACTGAGTGCTCCAGGCATAGATATCATTCACCTGTCCTTTAGTCGTACAAAGCATATCAGATCAACCGGAAACGGTTCTTGTGCCGATTTCTTCACCGGAGATTGATCATCTTTCAGCCAACGCTTGAACCAACTGACCAACTTTTGCCTTTTTTCAGTTCCAAGTCCATGCCCTGTTTCTACTGTCAGCATATCCACCTTTTCGGGAACTCCCAATACTTTATAGCACTGTTGTAATTCAGCAAACCCTTGTTGTGCACCCCATAAATCGACAAAATCATATTTACCGCTTAAAATCAATAAAGGCCGTGGAGCCATCATTAAAGCAAAATCAGGTACCTCCAGTTGTTCACGCCCTTCGTATGGTATATGTTGGCAACCATCGGAAGGACCTTGCAACTCCATAGTACGTTCTCGGGTAGAAAAGAAACTACAAATGGTCGCTACCTTTACACGGGGATCCAAACCTATATAATAAGCGGTCTGAGTACCACCACCAGAAGATCCATATACTCCGATACGCTCCGGATCAATATCCTTACGAGTCAATAAATAGTCCAAAGCCCGATGATTATCCCAATATTCCTGTGCCGCCAAACTAGTACCAAGCAAGTTAAAGCCCGCATTCAGTAAGGTATGTTCCGTGGTAGCCCCCCGTGTCAGTGGTTTTCCTTCCCTATCAATAAGTTGCAACCGTTCTCCCTGGCCTATGGGATCTACCACTAGTACAGCAATACCATTGGATGCCATCAGCATAGCGGCATGAGACGAAGAACCTTTACCATTCAATCCATGTCCGCAAAGTTCCAATGTTGCCGGAACAGGAACAGTCATGTTCTCCGGCATATAAAGATGTGCTGTGACATAGCGGCCAGGCTTGCTTTCAAAAATTATTTTCTCTATATGATAGCCGGTACCTTGTATCTTCCCCACCACCTGAACATTTAAATTCTCTTTTTCAGGAAAAGTACCTACTATTTGTTTATATCGTTCACGGCAACCCTCCAGGTACTCCTGCATCCCGGCAGGAGAAGTAAATGCTTGCTGAATGGCTAACTGCCGGGATGCAAACTGCCGATGTACATCACGCATCAGATAAGAATTATAAGCAGTACTTTGACTCCAAGGTAATGCCTTGAACTCCCCCTGAGCAGAAACCACAACAGTCCCCACCCATATTCCCAAACCTACACATAAAGTGCGAAAACCGATAATTTTTCTCATAGAATCATCCCTTTAAGTTATTGTACCACAATTTCAATTTTCTGACGGTTATCTCCGGCTGTCTTCACATACAAACGTTTATGCTCTATATCATAAAACCAGCCTGTATTCCGCTCTGCATCTGTAACTGATGAAAGAACGGGCAACGATTTACCATTTTCTATCACAGATTGCGGAACGTTCTGCAAATAAGCCTTTACTAGATAAGTGTGCTTGGCAGGTTTGTACTTCCCTACCGGTTTATCTGCAGTAAACGTCCAACTATCATCAGCAAGCCTGCTGGTAAAACGGGTCAATGAACCAATCCCTTTTTGATAATCCATTGATATACCATCATCTTCATACATCTCATAAGAAGAAATGCCTGACGGATAGACATCCTATGTTATCATCTCTACAGGGTGCTGATCTACCCACTGCATAACAGGTTGCATGGGAATAATAGCTCCGGCTTTTATATAGATAGGCAACACATCCAACGGAGTAAGAAAAGATTTATATTGACGGCCCTCGTAACGCTCACCGGTTTCATAATCAAACCATTCTCCACCGGGAAAATAAACATGTTGGCTCAGTGCACCTTTGGTAGTGACAGGACAAACCATCATCCATGGCCCGAACATATACTGACGTGTCAGCTGATAAGTATTCTCATCCTGAGGATAGTCCATCACTAAAGGAGTCATCATGGGACGTGCCGTTTTATAAAGTTGATAGGCATTACTATAAATATAAGGAATCAATGTATAACGCAAACTATCATATTTGATGAAATTGGCCAAAGCCTCCGGACCATAAGTCCAAGGTTCATGGTAACGGGGATGGTCCATACCGAACACCATGGCGATAGGTGAAAACATACCGAACTGTACCCAACGAGTATATAATTCTGTATCGTAAGGAGAATATTGTTCAAATCCTCCCATGCAATGAGTCCAGTTACCCACACCACTCATACCAATATTAAGTCCTGCACGTATCACCGGTTCAAACCACTGCCATTCACTCCCCCAATCTCCGGCCCAGATATAAGGATAACGCTGAATTCCCGCATAACCTTCACGAGTATGTGTCAACCCCCTCATATTATTATATTCCTGAAATTTACGATAGGGAGCCTCCGCATAAGCTAAAGGAAAATATTATGAAGTCCTTTCTAGGTCCATCGTTCCTCCGACATCCGTTTTCACAAACTTAGCCCCGATAGAAGCGACTTTCATTACTCCGTTCTCCCACCACCAATCTACTGCTTTCGGATCAAAGAAATTCACTACCCCTTCTGTCTTGGCTCCTGGATACAGCACGTTTCCCTGTTCACGCGCCTTATCCAATAGATGATATTCAGGACCATTATCTAATATAGAACGGATATGAAGCCCCACCATTTTTACATTTTGCGCATAGCAACTGTCAAACATAGCTTTCGGATCTTTGAACGTATTGCGCCATTCAAAACAGCAACCACCATTTCCGTAAGTGGTATTAAACAGTCTCCAAGTAGAATCTAGCCAAAGCAAATCAAAAGGCACTCCTTCCTCACGCAAACGTTTACATAAAGCAGGCGGATATTTATCGGAAGTCATCTCTTCATTCTTCCAGGTTCCACCGGAATAAGTACCGACATGCAACCCCATTGCAAAACGAGGAAGCATAGGGGATTTTCCAGTCAATTCCGTATATCGGTCAATCATGGTATAAAAATCGGGACCATACATAAAATAATAGTCCAAATCACCGCCAAAAGCTTTAAACGAATAATAATCACTACTATCCCACCCCATATTCCATTCGGTAGCAAACGGAGTATGAAAGAACAAACCATATCCTTTGGTACTCATCATAAAAGGTACGGGACAATAATTGGCACGTAAAATATCTTTTCCTCCTACAGCCGGTTTTATCCCTCTTCCCAACTCTACATTCAGATAGACCTTACGCCCTCGCTGATCCATGAAATCCATACGTTCCCCAAAACCAAAGAAATGCTCATCCGGTTGTAGAACAGCTTTCGTCTTGACAGAATCCTTATAAAAACGTTGTTCCGCAAGTTCCGTATAAAGCAGTTTGCCGTTTTTATCAGAAACTGTCAGACAGAACGGATTCTTGGTAGCCTCTATAATCAGTTTTCCGGTCGTAATCAACCATGCAGTACCTCTATCTTCCACCGTATAGTTGACAGAAGAAAAATCATATTTCCGAACCATCCACTGTTCATTCTCAGCGAACACAGTACCTTGAGAATGACGTACACGGAACATATCATCTGTACAAAATTCCAATTTCACATTTCCCTGAGGCAAAAGAAACAACAAATCATTTCCTGTCTTCTTAAAAGAAGTATTGGCCGCCCATAGTCCTATACAATACAGGCATAAACAAAAGCATAGGAATCGTTTTTTCATGGTATCTGTTATTTTATTTAAAATCAATCATATTGAAAATCAGTTTTTTGGCTACAAGTCCGGCAGCCGAATCATTAATGATGTTCCCATAGATATCCAATGTAGAGAACAAAACACTACCCTTACCCATAGGTACAATCCCCATAGCAGTTCCGATAGCCATAGGATAAGTATGATAGGCTCCGACCAGCAATTCTTCACCTTCCATCACTAATCCCATACGCTCCACCCCTGTATGTATCAATGCCTGATAAGGCCAGTTGAGAGCATTTCCGACAGGAAGTTCCTTGAAAATATCATGCGGCTTATTAAACATCACTCCACCCAACCAATTGGTTCCAACAAAGAATTTGTCCTTAAACACCGCTTTACTATTAGCTGCTATAAATTCCGACCACTCATCAGCACTCTGAATAATGAAGATTTTGGTTCCATCATTTACGGCACGTTCCATTAAACGCTGTGCATCCGGCATCTTATCATTAGGAACAGCCCAATCCAAACGACAACGAGCGTTACTACGAGGATGTCTGAAACGGATCTCTATATCGGCAGACTTGCCTTCTTCCAAATAGACTTTTCCATCGCCCAAATGCTCTTTCTTCCTGGTAATTTCATATATTTTCTTACCATTGACAAAGACTTCAATCATACTACGATCATTACTCTGAGGAATAATCGTATATTCACCACTGACAGAAGGAAGTACTTTACCACTCCATTTAATACCATAACCATCAAGCATATACACAAAAGGACTTGGTGTAGCTCCCTCAATAGCACTCAGATTAACCACCTTGGCCACTTCATGATAAACTTCCTTCTGAAATTCCATATCCTCATAATAGACCACATCCAATCCCGGTTTGCCATCGGCAGAGCGTAACGCTTCCATCGGCACCATTGTCAACTGATCTTTCCTAGGAGGACGGGCCACCATAATCCAATCCAACTTTCCTAAATTATCCTCGTAAGCTGCAACCGCTTCTTTCGTTTTTCCCTTCAAGAAATTCTGTAAAGCACTCCCATCTTCCCAAACGGCCCCTTTACCATCCAACATATTGGATGCCAGATTTACAGACAATATATCATCATACCCAGTTGTAACAACAGAATTTTCCTTACACAGTTTTGCTTCAATCCTACAAAGTCCTCCAGCTGTAGGAACAGGTATTTTTACATCTTTCACCAACAACTGACCATAAACCTCACCTCCGGCGGCTTCCGTTTCATAAGTTCCTACCTCCATCACTTTTCCTTGAGAGTCTGTCACCGAGATTTTCAATTGATGGTTTCCCCGGACATTCTTCTCATTAATCAGATAAAAATCAACGGTCACCTCTCCCCCTGCGGCAGCAACCTGTTGCCTGGTCTTTACCGCTACATACAAAGGCTGATTATAACGAGCTATGATAGCCGGATTCGATTTGGGATAACGAAAACAATCGACAATTCCCGAATAATTCTCCGTCAATTCCGATTCCCATCCATTAACAACGTATGCATCCGTCAAATTATTCATTCTGGCCGATTCTATTTTACGTCCTTGATGTTCATAGGATACAGTTCCCATAGCCACACACAAATCATCCACTGTAGGATAAACTGTCCTTAACTGTTTAGCATCCAGAAATTTATTGAATACATCATACCAACGTAAAAACTCTCTACCATCCCATCCTTTATAGCTATATTTTTCCAAATCTTCTTTATTCTTTTCCAAACGAGGAGGTGATGATAAAGCCCCTTCCTCACCAAAGAATACAATTTCACGCTTATTCTTTGTATCATTATAATAATCTTCAGGGCCTTTGTACAAACCTTCATTCCAAACAGCAGGTCCTCCGGCACGATGATAATCATACCAGCCACTCCAATACACTTTTTCATCGTAAGGACGAATATGAATTTTAGCCTGATCTTCTATATCATCTCCCTTAGCCCAAGCCGAGGTACGAAGAATCAACCGGGAAGGATCCAATACACGCATATCCTTCATCGCTTGAATCTCCAATTCTAACTTTTCAGGAGTAGCATTTCCCGATTCATTCATCATATTGTAGATAACCAGACAGGGATGGTTTACATACGCGACAATGCATCCAGTTACTGGACTCCTATGGATGTCAAAGTGACCGACCAGACTTTTGTAAAGTCAACTTCTCCCGACAATGGAATGGACGTGATTCGTCGCGGAGCGGAAATGATTGTTGATTTCCCGGAAATTACTCCGATTCGCACGCAATTCCGGGTAGATGCCGCTTATACTTATACGAAATACATCGACAACTCTTTATCGTATTATTATCAGAATGGATGGTCGCACACCAGTCTTGCCAATCGTTCTTACCAATATGTAGGTATCTACGCCAACGGTGACAACTTATCGACTACCGCCAACGGCAAACGTACCCACTTCGCTGGATGCCAATATCACAGCCATCACCCGTATTCCGAAAGCCAGATTGATTATCTCGTGCCGACTGGACGCTTCGCTTGTGAAGCGTTCGCAGAATATCTCCGAATATAAGGGAAAAGAATACGCGTTCAACGTAAGTGAAAGCAGCAATGCCCAAACGGGTGGAAGCATTTATAACGGTGACTCTTATACGGCTATCTGCCGGTGGCATATCTCGA
>ENA-OPZC01000049-OPZC01000049.1-human-gut-metagenome-genome-assembly--contig:-NODE-49-length-21408-cov-1.773695_pt1 | contig 21408 bp, 16 predicted proteins | sample MGYA00242477_ERZ504491 | MGnify/ENA primary metagenome ERZ504491 (study PRJEB26092, sample SAMD00036249) | human gut metagenome | host: Homo sapiens | study: EMG produced TPA metagenomics assembly of... | reverse complement strand
ATGCTGAAAGTGATGTACTGGAAGACAGACCTATAGCTAATCTAGCCCAAGGTTTACAAGGCGTTATCCCAAACTTAAACATTTCATTTGCCAATGGTAATCCAAATGCAGAAACTAGCATTAACGTGCGTGGATTAACATCCTTAAACGGAGGTTCTGCTCTCGTGCTTGTGGATGGTGTAGAAACAAATGATATCTCATTAATCAACCCTCAAGACATTGAAAGCATTTCTGTTTTAAAGGATGCTTCTTCAGCAGCTGTATATGGTGCCAGAGCAGCATTTGGAGTTGTGTTAATTACAACCAAAAAAGGAAAAACAGGAGAGAAAATCACTTTTAACTACAATAATAATTTTCATGGTCTACACCATCCAGATTACCCCATAGCTTACCGGCAGATCAATGGCTAAGAGCGATGAATAATGAATCTAAGAATACCAGTGGAACCCAATACTGGAGCGACGAACTAATCGCAGCTGTAGATGCCTATATGAAAGACCCTACTCGCCCCACAGCATGGGAAAATACACAAGGAAATAAATTTACAGCAAACGGAGAATGGGCCTACGCCGGAAATACAGACTGGATGGATATCTTCTATAAGAACGCAGCCTTTATGCAACAACATAATGCGAGCTTAAGAGGTGGTAGCGAAAAAACCGCATACTATGCTTCTTTAGGATACAAAGGGCAAGACGGCTTACTGGCTTTTGGTACAGATACATATAAACGTATCAATATGTCATTTAATTTCACTTCAAAAGTAACAGACTGGTTAGAAATTGGATTTAGAACAAAATATAATAGAAGTGAAGTGAATGAACCAAACTCAAACCATTATACAAGTGAGGATCCTTATTATGAAGTTTACCGTGCATTCCCCTTCATCCCTGTATACTTGCCAGATGGAGACTTTGCTGCTGTAGCAGGCTCAAACTTCAACTTTAATATTGCAGGAATGCTGGCACAAGCCGGACGCAAAAAGAATGTATATGACGATATATGGTATACCGGATCGTTCAATTTAACTCCATTAAAAGGATTATCCATTAAAGGAGATTATACTGGGAACCGGCTGTTCAGAGATGAACGCGCTCATAATAAAACGATTTACCAGAAACAACCAGATGGATCACAGATTGCCAAAGGAGACAACCGAACGGATGTTCATTAAGAAAATATGATGACACTTATCAGGCATTGAATCTTTGGGCTGAATATAAGTTTGAATTGCCTAAATCTCATTCTTTTACTGCCATGGTAGGATACAACCAGGAAAGTAAAAAAACCAGCAATTTTTATGGCTATGTTACAGACTTATACCTGAATGATGCTCCTATTATTGACTGGGCAAACACCAAACAGAAACTAGAAGAAGAAGCTACCATTTGGGCAGTTCAAGGTGCTTTCTTCCGATTAAACTATGACTATGCTGGGAAATATCTGGTAGAAGTAAACGGACGTTATGACGGTTCTTCAAAATATGCATCAGATAGCCGCTGGGGATTCTTCCCTTCTGCTTCTTTGGGATGGAGACTTTCAGAAGAAAAGTTCTTTGAACCAGCTAAAAAGATTTTCGACAATGTGAAGCTACGCGCATCTTTAGGTAGCTTAGGAAATCAGGTAACAAACAGCAACTTTGACTTCTTAAGCTTGATGGGATTCGAACAGCTAAATTATTTGATTGGCGGCAAACTTGCCAACGGTATTACTCCTGCTTCACTGGCATACAACAACGTAACATGGGAAAAAGTTACTACCGCAAACTTTGGTATAGACTTAGGATTATTAAACAACAGACTGACTGCTTCATTTGATTATTTCTTACGTTATACAAATGATATGGTCGTATCTAAGGCCTACCCTGCTACTATGGGATCTACAGGAGGTAAAGAAAACTTAGCCAATATGCGGACAAACGGTTGGGAGTTGACACTTAACTGGAATGATAATATCAACGATGTAGCCGGTTCTACTTTAAATTATAATATCGGCATTGGCATTTCAGACAGTTATTCAACTATCACTAAATATGATAACCCAACCGGATATCTTGGTGACTATTATGAAGGTCAACGTTTGGGAGACATCTGGGGATACGTAACAGAAGGATTCATTAAAGATGACGCAGAAGCCGAAGCAATGAAAGTACGTCAGAAACAAATCAGTGGTACCTGGATTCCTGGTGACATAAAATATGCAGATTTGGATGGTGACGGTGTCATTACTTACGGAAAAAATCAGCTGAATGACCATGGTGATAAAAAGATTATCGGTAATCAAACACCGAGATACCGCTTCAATATCAATTTAGGATTAAATTGGAAAGGATTTGATGTCCGAGCTTTATTTGAAGGTGTAATGAAAAGAGACTTATGGTTAGGAGATAACAATACAGTTTTCTGGGGTTACACAGGACAATGGTGGAGTGCATTAAATGAAACACATATTAATGACGTGTGGAGTGAAACTAATCCTAACGCCTATTTCCCTGTACCAACAAATACAACAAGAAGCCGTCAGATACAAACAAAATATCTGCAAGATGCATCTTATATCCGTCTGAAAGATTTGACAATCGGTTATACTTTACCGACATCATGGGTATCTAAATTAGGTATCTCACAATTGAAAGTCTTTGCAAGTGGACAAAACTTATGGGAAGCTACCGGCTTATATAAATACTTGGATCCAGACTCTACAGGAGATACAAAAGATGATGGTAGCTTGGAAGAAAGAATGACGAAATATCCATTCTGCCGATCTTATTCATTTGGTATTAATGTTACATTCTAAATTTGCTTATTGTATTATGAAAAAAACTATATTATATGCACATTGTTGGCACTTAGCTTTCAAAGTTGTGACTACCTTGACAGGGAGCCGTTAGACTCAGTAACAAAAGATCAGTTCTTTACTACTGCGACTGGTACTGCCCTCCAGCAATACTGTAACAACTTCTACCCAAAACTGATAAAAGGTCATGGTGATCCCTTATCATATAGTTTTGGAATGCTGGAAAAAGAATTTGAGTCAGACAACATTTTTACATGGGAATATAACGTAAAAAGTTTTGGCTTGCATGTAGCTCCTACAGAAGCTAAAGATACAGAGTGGCAATGGGAAAATATACGTGCATGCAATGATTTCTTGATGAACTATCAATCATCTCCAGCAACTCAGGCTGAAAAGAATCAATACGCAGGAGAAATCTACTTCTTTAAATGCTTAGATTACTTTAATAAGTTAAGTGTATATGGTGATGTTCCTTGGTATACCACAGTCTTGAACCCTGGTGATGAGGAAATGTATAAAGGACGTGATTCAAGAACACTTGTAGCTGACAGCTTACTTTTAAATATTGAAAAGGCCATCAATCTGCTTTCTCCTAAATCTAAAGTGGGAGTAAGCCGAGTTTCAAAAGATGCAGCAATCGCACTAAAAGCCAGAATGTGCTTATTTGAAGGTACATGGAGAAGATATCATAACATAGAAGGCGACGTAAAATTCTTGCAGGAAGCATACGACGCTGCAGGCGAATTGATGAAAGAAGAATATGGTTACTCTATATTTAAAGGAAGTTCGCCTAAAACGGCATATCATGAATTATTTACACAAGAAAATTACAATAATAATCCAGAAATAATTTTGGCTAAAGAATACGATCCTTCTTTAGGTAAAGGTAATAATGTTACCCGACAAATCGGAGTAGGAGAAACTCCTATTGGCGCAAGTAGAGACGCAGTAGAAGATTATTTATGCGCAACTACAGGAAAACCAATTTCACTATGCGGATGCGCAGGACATACCACACATACGGGAATTATTGCAGAATTAGAAAATAGAGATCCTAGATTATTGCAAACCATAGCTACCCCGAAAGATGGAGAATATACATATTATTTGCACGGTAAAGCATCCAATATTGCCAATATCGTAGCAACTGGTGCGGATGGTTCTTCTTCTACAGGTTATGCTATTGCAAAATTCTATAAAACATCTGAGTTTTCTTCAGACCACCATAAAGGTAGCATTGACGCTCCCATTTTCAGATACGGAGAAATCCTTTTAATCCGTGCTGAAGCAGGAGCAGAATTAGGAGTACTGGATAATACAGAACTTGGAAGAACAATCAATGAACTCAGAAAGCGCGTTGGTTTCAATCATCCATTGACCGTTAACCCAGTAGCTGATCCCAAACTGGAAAAAGAATATCCAAACATCAAGGGTAGCAATGCTAATTTAATTCGTGAAATCAGAAGAGAACGCCGTATTGAATTATTCGGTGAAGGTTATAGATACGATGACCTAAGAAGATGGGCTTGTGGTAAACGACTGGATGCTAGTATAGTAGTAAGAGCTGGTATTATTCCTGATGCTAGTTTGTATACTACAGAACAAATAAACGATATGAAAGAAGAACTTGGCCTTACCACAGAAGGAGCATTGGATATTTATGGAAAAAGAGTAAAAACGCAGGCTGTATTTGAAGAACCTAAACATTACTTATTATCCATTCCTATCAATGAAATTTCTATCAATCCTAACTTAGCTCCTAACAACCCGGGCTGGTAACATTTAAGAGGTTCCGATAAATAAAGATGGCTTATGAGAAAATAATTTCATAAGCCATCTTTTCTTTATACACAGTTGACTAGCAACCTGAAATTTCGTATTTTTGCCCAATCAATTGAAATTACGTAATTTTATCAAGATGAATCAAGAATTCGAGCTTATCGCCAAGACCTTCCAGGGACTGGAAGAAGTTCTGGCACAGGAACTCACGGAATTAGGAGCCAGCAACATTGAAATCGGACGACGTATGGTTTCTTTCACCGGAGACAAAGCCATGATGTATAAGGCTAATTTCTGCCTTCGTACTGCCATCCGTATCTTAAAACCTATCAAACATTTTACTGCGAAGACTGCCGACGAAGTGTATGAGGCCGTAAAGAGTATCGCATGGGAAAACTATCTAGACAACATGAGTAGTTTCTCGGTAGATGCCGTAGTGTTCTCTAATGAATTCCGTCATTCTAAATTCGTGGCATACAAAGTGAAAGATGCGGTAGTCGACTATTTCCGCGAAAAGACAGGCAACCGTCCTTCCGTACGTATCAGTAACCCGGATTTGGCTATTCACATCCATATTGCAGAGGAAGAGTGTACACTTGCCTTGGATAGTTCAGGTGAATCACTTCACCGTAGAGGATACCGTCAGGAACAGGTGGAAGCACCGTTGAACGAGGTATTAGCAGCCGGTATGATTCTGATGACAGGCTGGAGAGGTGAATGTGACCTGATAGACCCGATGTGTGGTTCAGGAACTATACCTATCGAAGCCGCTTTGATTGCACGCAATATCGCTCCGGGTGTATTCCGTAAAGAATTCGGATTCGAGAAATGGAAAGACTTTGACCAGGATTTGTTTGATGCTATCTACAACGATGACTCACAGGAGCGTGAGTTTACTCATAAGATTTATGGATACGACAACAATCCGAAAGCAAACGAAATTGCTCAGCATAACGTGAAAGCTGCAGGAGTAAGCAAGGATGTCATCCTGAAAATCCAGCCATTCCAGCAGTTTGAGCAGCCTGCACAGAAAAGTATTATCATCACCAACCCTCCTTACGGAGAGCGTATCTCGTCAGAAGATTTGCTGGGACTTTACCAGATGATTGGTGAACGCTTGAAGCATGCATTCACCGGAAACGACGCCTGGATTCTGAGCTACCGTGACGAATGTTTTGACCAGATTGGACTGAAGGCTTCTATAAAAGTACCTTTGTTTAATGGAGCATTGGAGTGTCAGTTCCGTAAATACCAGTTGTTTGACGGGAAGTACAAGGAATTCCGTTCCGACAACAGTGACAAGGAGTTTAAGCCGAAACGTGAAGAAAGACCGGCACGTCCACGTCGTCAGGGAGAAAAAGTGGAATATGGCCGTAAGGAGCGCAAAGACGGAGGTCGTGGAGAACGGAAAGAAGGTTTCCGCAGCGACCGTAAAGAAGGATTCCGTAAAGATGCTGACCGCAAAGAAACATTCCGCGGACGCAAAGCAGGCGACGGAAAAGAATTTACTCGTGAACGCCGTAAAGAATTCAAATATAAGGAAGATTCGAAGCCACGTACTCCGCGTCCTTCTACAGACGACGGACGCCCGAAAGCGGCTCCTGCCCCACGCTACATGCACAGACGCCGCAGCGAGGAGGAAGGTAACTCACAAGATTAAAAATAGACAGAACATGAAACGTATATACTTTTTATTCTTTTTGTGCTGTATGACCACTCTCGCCACTTTTGCCCAGGAAAAGAAAACCTATACACTGGAAGATGTGATTCCGGGCGGAAACAATTATTTCAACTTAGTCCCTGAAAACATTCCGGGACTGCAATGGTGGGGAGATGTATGTGTACGTGCGGATGTGGAAAACATCCGCAGCATTCAGTTGAAAGATGGCAAGGAAAGCATACTTGTCACACTGGAAGAGATAAATCAGGCCATTGAAAAAGGAGAGAAGCCCTATCAGCTGTCACACGAACTAAAACCGCTTCGCAGCCTGATGTCGGCTTCATTGCCTTGGTCAGAGCGTAAAGTCATAGTATTTCAACAGAACAGCTATTGGGTGGAATATGACTTCGGACAGAAAAAAATTACGAACATATCCCGCCTGAACGAAAAAGCTACCAATCTTGACTTTTGCAAAACCAATGACAAAGTGGCCTATACCGTCGGTAACGGTTTGTTTGTAACTGGCAAAGGGGAGGAAAGTCACCAGATTAATCCTTCACAAACAGAAGAAGGGGTAGTTTACGGACAAGCTGTACATCGTAACGAATTCGGTATTTATAAAGGTACATTCTGGAGCCCGAAGGGAAGTTATCTGGCTTTCTATCGCATGGACCAGAGTATGGTCACAGACTATCCTCAGGTGAATACATCGACCCGTATCGCGACTCTTGAGCCGGACAAATATCCGATGGCAGGAATGACCAGCCACAAAGTGACGGTAGGAGTATACGATGTAAAGACTGGAAAAGTAATTTACCTGCAGGCCGGTGACCCGACCGACCGTTATTTTACCAATGTCAGCTGGTCGCCCGATGAGCAGCATATTTATGTTATCGAACTGAACCGTGACCAGAATCATGCCCAACTTATATGCTATCAGGCTGCCACAGGCGAAAAAGAAGGGGTATTGTATGAAGAAAAGAACCCGAAATACGTAGAACCTCAGCATCCGCTGGTATTCCTGCCGTGGGACGAAAGTAAATTTATTTACCAGAGTCAGCGCGACGGTTTCAACCACCTGTATCTGATGGATACGAAGGCAAAAGGAGAAGGTACATGGGAAAATGGCAAACTGGAAGGCAGTACCTATCTGGAACACCTGAAAGTAACTCCTTTGACGCAAGGCGACTGGTTAGTGCAGGATATTCTTGGATTCAATGCAGGAAAGAAGGAAATTATTATCGGTAGCACGGAAATATCTCCACTGCAAACCAATCTGTTCAGTCTCAACGTAAAAACCGGAAAACGTACATTACTGGGAGAAAAAGACGGTATGCACCGGGCTTCTCTCTCTGAAAGCGGTACTCACCTGATTGACAACTTCTCTTCATTCCAAGTAGGACGTGAAATCACCTTACTGCCTACCAACGGAAAGAAAGGAACTACATTACTGAAAGCTGATGACCCGATGTGCAGCCAGTTTAAGTTACCGGAAATTACCATCGGTACCTTTAAAGCAGCTGACGGAACAACAGACTTGTATTATCGTCTGATTAAGCCCGTAGACTTTGACCCGAACAAGAAATATCCGGCCATTATCTACGTATATGGTGGACCGCACGCACAGCTCATCCACAACACGCGTTTCTACGATGCCAGAGGATGGGATTTATACATGGCTCAGAAAGGGTATGTGATGCTGACAGTAGACAGCCGGGGAAGTGATAACCGGGGACTGGCTTTTGAAAACTGTACATTCCGCCACTTGGGAGTAGAAGAGATGAAAGACCAGGTCAAAGGTGCTGAGTTTCTGAAATCACTGTCTTATGTAGACGGTGAACGAATCGGCGTACATGGTTGGAGCTTCGGTGGCTTCATGACAACCAACCTGATGCTGACTTATCCTGACATCTTCAAGGTAGGCGTGGCTGGAGGACCGGTTATTGACTGGAAGTTCTATGAGGTGATGTACGGTGAACGCTATATGGATACTCCGGAAGCTAATCCGGAAGGATACAAGGGTTCCGACTTGAAACAGAGGCCGGCAACCTGAAAGGCCGTCTGGAAATCATTATCGGAGGTACAGACCCCACTTGTGTTCCACAGCACAGCTACTCATTCTTGAGAGCTTGTATTGAAGCTGGTACCCATCCGGACTTTTTCGTTTATCCGGAAGACGGACATAACATGATGGGACGTGACCGTGTACACCTGCACGAACACATCACCCGCTATTTTGAAGACCATTTGAAATAATAGACTAAAAAACAGATACATATATGAAACTTTTACTTTTAGGTTCAGGAGGACGCGAACATGCACTGGCATGGAAAATCGCACAAAGCCCGAAAATTGAAAAGTTATACATCGCTCCGGGAAATGCCGGTACGCGTGAAGTAGGCGAAAACGTAGCTATCAAAGCCGATGACTTTGAAGGTATCAAGCAGTTTGTAACGGCCCACGGCATTGACATGGTAGTAGTAGGTCCGGAAGACCCATTGGTGAAGGGGGTATATGATTTCTTCAAAAACGATGACGCATTGAAGCAGGTACCGGTTATCGGTCCGTCAAAGGCTGGAGCCGTGCTAGAAGGAAGCAAGGAATTTGCCAAAGGTTTCATGCAGCGTCATCATATTCCGACTGCCGGATACAAGAGCGTAACTGCAGCCAACCTGGAAGAAGGGCTGGCTTTCCTGGAAACACTGGAAGCACCCTACGTGCTGAAAGCTGACGGATTGTGTGCTGGAAAAGGTGTATTGATTCTCCCCACATTGGAAGAAGCCAAGAAAGAGCTGAAAGAAATGCTGGGTGGAATGTTCGGAAATGCTTCTGCCACAGTAGTTATCGAAGAATTCCTGAGCGGTATCGAATGCTCTGTATTCGTACTGACTGATGGAAAGAACTATAAAATCCTGCCGGAAGCCAAAGACTACAAACGTATCGGCGAAGGTGACAAAGGATTGAACACAGGCGGTATGGGTTCTGTTTCTCCGGTTCCATTTGCTGATGCAGAATGGATGAAGAAGGTGGAAGACCGTATCATCCGTCCTACAGTTGAAGGACTGGCTGCAGAAGGTATCGATTACAAAGGATTTATCTTCTTCGGACTGATTAATGTAAAAGGTGAACCGATGGTCATCGAATATAATGTCCGCATGGGGGACCCTGAAACAGAAAGTGTCATGCTTCGTATCAAGAGTGACTTAGTAGACTTATTTGAAGGGGTAGCTCAGGGCAACCTGAATGAAAAGGCCCTAGAAATTGACCCGCGCTCAGCTGTCTGCGTCATGCTGGTATCTGGCGGCTACCCAGAAGCTTATGAAAAAGGATTCCCGATGACGGGTATTGAAGAAGCAAAGGCAGGCGGAAGTATTGTATTCCATGCCGGAACAGCCTTGAAAGACGGACAGGTGGTTACTGCCGGAGGACGAGTGATCGCAGTTAGTTCCTACGGAGCCAACAAGGCAGAAGCTCTAGCACAGTCTTTCCAGAATGCAGGCAAAATCTGTTTCGAGAAAAAATATTTCCGTTCAGACATCGGGTTTGACCTGTAACACATGCTTGCCCGAAATAGATTTCAATATGAACTGGCCACCGGAAGGGCTACTCTTCCGGTGACCATTATCATCTGTCTTATCATGTATGGTATTACCTATCAGGAAAAGACAGATTTACTTTCTTTGGCCATTCACGGAGCCATAGTCTACTGCCTGATTGAGTTGAATACCACGTTTTCACTCATCCGGACACGTACAACACTTCATGCGGCCCTATTTCTTTTTTTTCTTAAGCGGACTTCCTTTCCTACACACCTATTCACATGAGCAATGGATTCCGCTGCTGTTTACGGTTTCTTTCTCTTACTTATTCAGAAGCTATGAATCGGTATATGCTCCGATTCCTGTTTTTCATTGCTTCCTCTGTCTCGGTATCAGCAGTTTTCTGCTTCCGCAGGTACTCTACTTTGTGCCGCTGATTTATTTCTACATGATTGGTTTGAGGGCTTTTACCCTCCGCACATTCTTTGCAGGTCTCATCGGCCTCCTCGTTCCTTATTGGATTGCATTGGCCTATCATCTTTATGCTGGAAACATGGAAGCGACCTGGCTACCTTTCAAAGCACTTGCCCACTTCCCTCCAATAGACTACGCTATTCTCTCTTTGTCACAATTGGTTTCGGGAGGTATTGCAATCTTATTTATAGCCATCTGCAGTGTAGAATGTATTCTGCATAGCTACCAGGACAAGGTACAAACACGCATCATGCTCCGTGTCCTGATAATTACAGGAATCGGCACATTGGCCTGTATGCTGCTTCTGCCTTCACACTTCAATACTTATTTTCTTATGACATTAGTCGTAGGTTCCGTCATGGGTGGTCACTTACTGGCACTGACCTTCAACCGGTTTACCCGTATCTTTCTTTGGGTATCCCTTGGAATCTGGACCTGCGTATGTATCATGAATTTATGGATGCATTTATTCAATTTCTAATAGACTGGGGATACTGGGGAATGTTTCTCTCTGCATTCCTGGCCGGTACCATCCTACCGTTCAGTTCGGAAGTTGTGCTACTAGCCTGCATCGGATTAGGATTGGACCCTGTATGGTCCACACTTTTCACAACTGCAGGAAATGCACTCGGAGGTTTTACCTGCTATTGGATAGGGCGAATTGGCAAAACTGAATGGATTGAAAAATACTTCAAAGTAGACAAAAAACAAATGGACAAGGCCATCCGGTTTATTCACGGAAGAGGGTCGTGGATGGCCTTCTTCTCTTTTCTTCCCGTCATTGGAGACGCCTTACTTATTGCACTGGGATTTATGAGAGGCAATGTATGGATTACCACTATTGCTATGACTATTGGCAAACTGGCACGCTATGCCATCATCGTAACCACAGCCTTGGGAGTATTCCGATTCATCGGATAGAAAACCAATGCAAATTTTTCATGCTCAAAAGATATGACTATCTTTGCGAAAACGACCGAAAATCGTCTTCGAAAAAATTAATAGGAACATGAAAAAACTTCTTTGCATCTATTACTTGTTATGTATAGCCACATTGGCTTATGCACAAGACTTAAGATTTAATGCCAACGGAAAATTTAAAATCGTTCAGTTTACTGACGTACACTATATTTTTAATGATTCGCGCGCAGAAGTAGCCATTGAACGCATCAATGAAGTGCTGAATGCTGAAAATCCAAACTTGGTAATGTTTACTGGAGATATTATCTACGGCAAACCCGCAGAAGAAGGAATGCGCACCGTATTGGAACAGGTATCTAAACGAAAAATCCCTTTTGCTGTAACTTTCGGAAATCATGATGACGAACAAGGACTTTCCCGTGAAGAGCTATTGAAAATCATTCAACGTATTCCCTATAGCCTGACTTCCACCACAAAGGGTATTTCAGGTACCACCAACTTTATTCTGCCGATCAAATCATCCGATGGACAGAAGGATGCTGAAATCCTTTATGTATTTGATTCCCATTCTTATTCACAGATAAAGGGCGTGAGAGGATATGATTATATCGATTTCAACCAAATTCAATGGTACCGTGAGAACAGTACAAAATATACACAGACAAACGGTGGAACTCCCCTTCCTTCGCTGGCTTTCTTCCACATTCCTCTTCCTGAATACAATCAGGCTGCAGCCGATGAAAATGCAGCATTGCTCGGCACCCGGAAAGAAAAAGCATGTGCCCCTGTCTTAAATTCAGGTCTTTTCACCGCAATGAAAGAAATGGGTGACATTGAAGGAGTGTTTGTAGGACATGATCACGACAATGATTATGCGGTAATGTGGCAAGGCATTCTTTTAGTATACGGGCGCTACACCGGTGGAAATACGGTTTATAACAACTTGTCCAACGGAGCTCGTATTATCGAACTGACCGAAGGCGAAAAAGGATTCTGTACTTGGATTCGTACTAAGAATCATACAGAACAAGAGGTGAAATTTCCGGAAAGCTTTTTAAAACCCAACAAATAGTTCCACAAAAGAATAGCCAGATTTGTTTAACAAAAGACTGTTAATATAAAAATGATTACACTTGAACCGACGGCTGATGGAAGCAATACATTATACGTTCCTGAATTGAATGAACATTATCATTCCGTGAAAGGCGCATTGACCGAGTCTGCACATATTTTTATTCAAATGGGATTGAATCACGCTCAGGCAGTAAATCCCCATGTACTTGAAATCGGTTTCGGTACAGGACTGAACGCCTTTCTGACCTTGTTGGAAGCAGAAAAAAGCCAAAGAGCCATTCACTTTACCAGCATTGAACGATTCCCGCTTTCGGAAGATATTGTACGCGAACTTGCCTATCCGGAAACAATCGCTCCGGAAGAGTGTGAGAAATTCTATGCACTGCACACTGCTCCCTGGAATCAGGAAGTAAAAATCTCACCTTATTTCACGCTTCACAAGATAGAAGGTGATTTCACTCACTTTGCATTCAGTGAATGTTATGATGTGATCTACTTTGATGCCTTTGCTCCCGAAAAACAGCCTGAGATGTGGAGTCTGCCACTTTTTGACAACTTGTACCGCCAGATGAATCCCGGTGGAATCCTGACTACTTACTGCGCAAAAGGAGTGGTAAGGAGAATGTTGCAGGCAGCTGGTTTCACCGTAGAGCGGCTCCCTGGCCCTCCGGGAGGTAAAAGAGAAATTCTTCGGGCAACCAAAGAAAGAACCTAAAAATAAACAAAGGAGTCTCCCGCTACCAAAAGAAACTACTATATTTGTATCACACTTTCAATACGACACAAACGAATGAAAAAATATTTTTTTACTTTGATAAGTATCCTGCTGCTCACCGTATCTTGTACGGGAAAGCAAGGAAAAGAAGACGCCCCTACTCTGACAGTAACCATTGAACCGTTACGATATTTCACAGAAGCCATTGCTGGAGACAAATTCCAGGTGGTCAGTATCGTTCCCAAAGGAGCTAATCCGGAAATATACGACCCTACGCCCCAGCAACTCGTCGAACTGGCACGAAGCAAAGCCTATCTGCGCATCGGCCATATCGGGTTTGAACAGGCATGGGCAGAAAGATTGCAAGCCAACACACCCAAACTGCCTTTTTATGACATGTCGCAAGGAGTCGATCTCATTCATGAAATACATCCGCATGCCCATACGCATGGAAATATAGACGGAGTAGAACCTCATATATGGAATTCAGTTTCGAATGCACGTATCATTTCTTCTAACATCTGCAAGGCATTGTCCGAAATAGACCCGGACAATCAAACTTACTATCAGACACGATTGGACAGCCTGCAACAGGTCATCAACCGTACTGAACGTGAGATGCAGAGCTATTTGACGAATGCTGACTATTGTTTCCTGATTTACCATCCGGCATTAAGTTACTTTGCCAGAGATTACAGCCTGCAGCAAATCAGCATCGAGGAAGGAGGAAAGGAACCTTCACCAAGCCATCTGCAGGAACTGATGAAAACCTGCAAACAGAAACAGGTAAGAGTCGTATTCGTGCAACAGGAATTCGACCAGCGTAACGCGGAAGTAATCGCGCAGGAACTGGGACTAAAAATCGTCCCTATCAACCCGTTAAGCTATGACTGGAACAAAGAAATGATTCACATAGCCAAATCATTAAGCAAAAAACAATAACTAAAAATTATCCTCATGAACCAACCTCTTATCAGACTGACTGAGATTGCCGCTGCATACGACCAGAAAAAAGTGCTGGAACATATCAACCTGGAAATTGCAGAAAAGGATTTTCTTGGAGTAATCGGCCCGAACGGAGGAGGAAAAACCACCTTGATGAAAATTATTTTAGGCTTACTAAAGCCTTCGGCTGGAACAATTCAGTTTTTTCATCAGGGAAAGGAGGTGAATGAGATTACAATGGGGTATTTGCCCCAATACAACACTATAGACAAGAAATTTCCCATCTCGGTGTACGAAGTGGTTCTTTCCGGATTAAATAAACAAAAATCATTGTTCCGCTCATTCTCCAAGGCACAGCATGACAAGGTACGTGAAACCATTGCCCGCATGGGACTGGAAGGCTTGGAACAAAGAGCCATCGGACAATTAAGTGGCGGACAGCTGCAAAGGGCTTTATTGGGGCGCGCACTCGTCTCCAATCCAGAAGTCGTCATTCTGGATGAACCCAACACATACATTGACAAGCGTTTTGAGGCTCGTCTTTATGCTCTGTTGGAAGAAATCAACAAGGAATGCGCCATCGTGCTAGTGAGTCACGATATCGGCACCATCCTGCAAAACGTAAAAAGCATTGCCTGTGTAAACGGCACGCTGGATTACCATCCGGATACGGAAGTTTCCGCCGAATGGCTGGAGGCACATTTTGAATGTCCTATCGAACTGTTAGGACACGGCAACCTGCCTCATCGAATATTAAAATGCCATCATCACGAAGAGTAGAAGGCTGCTTTTAACGCCTTTTGCAACATTATCATTTACTTTTGGACTTGATTAGCAAATGTTTGCTATCTTTGCCGCATTGAATTTTAACGAGAAACTAAAAATAATTCATGAAACAGTACAACAAGATTAACAATCTGGTAGGCTGGCTTACTTTTGCGGTGGCTGCATTTACTTACTGCATGACCATTGAACCGACGGCCAGCTTCTGGGACTGTCCGGAATTCATTACTACCGGATACAAACTGGAGGTAGGACATCCTCCTGGCGCACCTTTCTTCATGCTGACAGCCAACCTGTTCAGCCAATTTGCCAGCGATGCGACTCAAGTGGCTAAAATGGTGAACATAATGAGTGCCCTGATGAGTGCGGCATGTATCCTGTTCCTATTCTGGAGCATTACTCACCTGACCAAAAAACTGATTTGCCCCGATGACAAAGAGATGACTACGGGCAAGCTGATTACCATCATGGGATCAGGTCTGGTAGGTGCACTGGCTTATACATGGAGTGATACATTCTGGTTCAGTGCGGTAGAAGGTGAAGTATATGCATATTCCAGCCTTTTCACTGCCGTTGTTTTCTGGCTGATTCTGAAGTGGGAGAACCGGGCTAACGAGCCTCACAGCGACCGTTGGCTGATTCTGATTGCTTACCTCACAGGATTGTCTATCGGTGTACATTTGCTGAACTTACTGTGTATTCCGGCCATCGTACTGGTATATTATTACAAGAAAAACCCCACCGCCAACCTGAAAGGCAGTCTGATAGCCTTGGCTGGTTCCATGATTCTGGTAGCTGTCGTATTGTATGGCATCGTGCCGGGTATCGTGAAGGTAGGCGGATGGTTTGAGCTGTTGTTTGTCAACGACTTCGGCCTGCCATTTAATACGGGTGTCATCATTTACATGATTATTCTGGCTGCAAGCATCATCTGGGGTGTATACGAAAGCTACACCGTGAAAAGCCGCAAGCGGATGAATATCTCTTTCCTGACCACTGTCGGTTTGCTGGGTATTCCGTTCTACGGACACGGCTGGAGCAGTGTCTTCATCGGTATCATCGTACTGGCTATTTTAGCAATTTACCTCTTTGCCAATATCGGTGAAAAATACCGTGTCAGCGCACGCACGCTGAATACCAGTCTGCTGGCCATGATGATGATTGTGGTAGGTTATTCTTCGTATGCAGTCATTGTCATCCGTTCTTCGGCCAATACGCCAATGGACCAGAACTCTCCGGAAGACATCTTTACTTTGGGAGAATACTTAGGCCGTGAACAATACGGTACCCGCCCGTTATTCTACGGACAAACTTATGCTTCTAAACCGGCATTGAAACCTACTGAAGGAGGATGCGTGTACGACGTGGAAGAAGGGGATCCGGTATACCAGCGGAAAGAAAAGGAACATCCGGATGAAAAAGACAGCTACGAAATTGTACGTCATAAAACAGAGTATAAATACGCTCAAAACATGTTGTTCCCACGTATGTACAGCGATGCACATGCACAAGCCTACGAAGACTGGCTGGGAGGAGTAGAAGGACGTCAGGTTCCCTACGACCAGTGTGGAGAAATGATTATGGTGAAGATTCCGACACAATGGGATAACATCAAGTTCTTCTTCATCTACCAGTTGAACTACATGTACTGGCGTTATTTCATGTGGAACTTTGCCGGACGTCAGAATGACATTCAGGGACAGGGAGAAATCGAACATGGAAACTGGATTACCGGTATTTCATTTATCGATAACATGTTGATAGGCGACCAGACGCTGCTCCCAAGTGAACTGAAAAATAACAAGGGACACAACGTATTCTACTGCTTACCGTTGATTTTAGGACTTATCGGTCTGTTTTGGCAGGCTTATAAGGGAGAAAAGGGTATCCAGCAGTTCTGGATTGTCTTCTTCCTCTTCTTCATGACCGGTCTAGCCATTGTGCTTTACCTGAACCAGACACCGCAGCAACCTCGTGAACGAGACTATGCATACGCCGGTTCGTTCTATGCATTTGCCATCTGGATTGGACTGGGAGTGGCAGCCATAGCCGAATACCTGAGCAAGAAAATCAATGAAAAGCCTGCGGTTATCTTAGCCAGTGTAGTCTGCTTGCTGGTGCCCGTGCAAATGGTCAGCCAAACATGGGACGACCACGACCGCAGCAACCGCTATACATGCCGCGATTTCGGACAGAACTACCTGAACTCTGTACCCGAAAAAGGAAATCCGATTCTCTTTACCAACGGTGATAACGATACATTCCCCTTGTGGTATAATCAGGAAACAGAAGGTGTACGCACGGATGTACGTGTCTGCAACCTGAGTTACCTGCAGACTGACTGGTACATCGACCAGATGCGCCGTCCGGCATACGACTCTCCTTCAGTACCTATCAACTGGGATCGTATTGACTATGTATCCGGTCACAACGAAGCGGTGTACGTACGTCCTGATGCCATGCCGACCATTCTTGAATTCTACAAAAAGAACCCGGAAGAGGCAGCCAAGGAGTTTGGAGATAATCCATACGAACTGAAAAACATCCTGGAACACTGGGTACGCTCACCGAAAGAAGACTTACAGATGATTCCGACCGACAGTATCGTCATAAAACTGGATAAGGAAGCCATCAAACGTTCGGGTATGCTGACACCTGATTCTATTCCGGAATACATGCATATCTCGCTGAAAGGAAAACGAGTGCTGTATAAGAGCGAACTGATGATGTTGGAAATGTTGGCCAATACCAACTGGGAACGTCCGATGTACATGGCTATCACTGTGGGTTCTGACAATCACCTGAACCTGACCAATAACTTCTTGCAGGAAGGTCTGGCTTATCGCATCACTCCGTTTGACAATGCGAAATTAGGCAGACGACTCGACAGCGAAAAGATGTACGACAACCTGATGAACAAGTTCAAGTTCGGCGGCATTGACAACCCTGACATTTACCTGGATGAAACGGTATTACGCATGTGCGATACTCATCGCCGCATGTTCGTACAGCTGACCAGCCAGTTGATTAAGGAAGGCAAGAAGGATAAGGCACTGAAAGCATTGGATTATTGCGAAAAAGTGATTCCTTCGACCACTGTTCCGCACGACTACCTGATGAGCAGTTCCAAGGAAATGGCAGAAAACTACCTGGCATTAGGACAGCCGCAGAAAGCTGAAAAGATTCTCAATGAACTGGCCAACAACGCTGTAGAATATGCTACCTGGTACTTGAGTCTGGACGATGCCCGTTTCGCAAGTTCATACGAAAACTGCATGCGTTATTTCTATATTCTGGATGATGTATGCAAGACCATGGCGCAAATGAAAGACAGCAAGACAGGTGAAGAAAACAAATCTGCTTTGCATTATGCTCAAAAGTTCGACCAGCTGTACAAACTGCTGGAAAAACGAGTAGGTAACAGCGCTCCTGCTCAATAATACAGAAATTGAATGATTAGATACAGAATGTCATTCTGAACACCACAGAGAATATCACCACCTTTGCAGGTTCAGAATGACATTCTTTCTTTTAATTCTTTCTGCAAAACAAACCTCTTAAAACGACGAAAAACATGTTCATAGAACAACCTCCACAATTTATCCGTCTGCTTTATCCAAAAGCTCTCTGGCGCATGGATAAAAACGAAAGAGCTGTCTACCTCACTTTTGATGACGGCCCCATACCTGAGATTACTCCCTGGGTACTTGATTTACTGGACAAATATGGAATTAAAGCTACCTTCTTCATGGTGGGTGATAATGTAAGGAAGCATCCCAAAGAATTCCAAATGGTAGTGGAACGCGGACATCGTATCGGAAACCATACTTTTAACCATATACGAGGATTCGAATTTTTAAGCCAGAACTATCTGGCCAATACCGATAAAGCCAACGCTTATTTGCAGACCAACTTATTTCGTCCTCCTCACGGGCACATGCGGTGGATGCAATACCATGTGTTGAAAAAGAAATACCAGATTGTGATGTGGGATTTGGTTACGCGAGACTACAGCAAGCGGCTCAATGGTCCGCAAGTATTTGAGAAGGTAAAGAAATATGCCCGGAACGGTTCTATCATCACGTTCCATGACTCCCTGAAATCGGAAGAAAACCTTAAATATGCCCTTCCCCGCTCCATTGAGTGGCTGCTTGCAGAAGGCTACGAGTTTAAGGTATTTCCTTAATATCAGCCGTTGAAAAAAAGACTCTCCTTCGTCATGCCAGTACTTCCTTGAAAGTACTGGAGTACACTGCCGAAAGTACTACAGTACTGCCCTGAAAGTACTGCAGTATTTTCAGTATAGTACTGACAAAATAAAAACCGACAGAACCCAATCTCCCCAAACGGTCATTCGGCACTGTCGGTTTTCCTTATATCTTTATATCTTTCCTGTTACAGACTTTTATTTCTGAACGGTCACCACCAGCGGATTACGTACTTTCTCAGCATAATCCTTCAAGTAATTGGTCCAGTCTTCTGCTTTTTCGAAACCATATTTGCTCCAGCCTGAACCCCAGTAATATACAAAATCATTACCCGGTTCATACGTAGAAATACCCAATACATGTCCCAGTGCATCGCCTGCCGGTTTTTCAAACAACTGTGTAGTAGTCTGTACCGAAGCAGGGAATACCGCTCCTACATATACAATACCGTTGCCAGCTTCAGCATTCGTCGTGGGGTCTGCATAAGAGATATATCCTTTCGCTGCATCATACGCATATCCTTCAGGATTTGCCGCGTGAAGCACCAATCCTGCTGCTACCGGAGTAGCCTGCGTCAGATATTCGTATGAAACCGTAGTCTTGTTCAGCTGAGAGCCTTTATCAAGCTGTATGATACGAGTTTCTACCACATTTGAATCGTTCTTTACCACCAAAGGATTAAATACCAGTTTCACGGTAAAACGGAGAGGTCCGTTATCCAAAATCTCAAAATCCTTGTAGCAATAAGGATATACAATTGCAGAGTCCGGCATCAGAGCTGCAGTACCGCCTCCCAAAGTAGGACCAACCGCATAGCAGTCCATTCCGTTACCATGGTCTATATGATAAGAAATAGCACGCGACAAACTGTCTGCTTCCTCCTTCTTTCCGGCTTCTCTCAACGCCTTGATTTCTGCACGTGAAGCAGAATCCAGCTCCATTGCATAACGATCTTCTACAACGAGCTCTTCTACGCTCTTTGTAAAGACATCATATCCATTAAGCTTTTTCTCCGCTCTTCTGCAAAGCCGGGCCGTATGCACGATAAGCCGCACGGTCATTCTCCCAGGCAATGTCATCCAGACGTTCCGGATAGCAACGGCCATACACTACCGCATTAACCAGTGAAGGTGTTCCCTGCTGCACTGTATAGTTTACAGAAGCTTTTGAAGCGATAGACACGGGAAATATCACTTTCTCATCGTATGTCAGCTGATAAGGAACCTCCTGGGCTTTCTCATCATAGATTACAAACTGTGCAGTGTCAGAAAGATTCAGCTGCGTATAAATATCATTTACGGGAATTTCTACCATTTCCCCTGTACGTTCTATAGCCAAGGGGTTGGCAATTGTCACAGTGACAGATTCTGATTTACTACATCCGGTCCACAATACAGTGGCACAAGCAGCGGCAGCAAACAAAGTCTTTCTCATAATATTATCTTTATCTATTACCAAAAAGTCATTCTGGGAAAGTACAAACCCTCCCAGAATGACATTCTATCTACAAAATAAATGTAATTTATTTAGGCTGTTTACCGATATAAGCCAAAATACCACCGTCCACATACAATACGTGACCGTTTACAAAGTTAGATGCGTCAGAAGCCAGGAATACAGCAGGACCCATCAAATCTTCCGGAGTTCCCCAACGAGCAGCCGGAGTCTTAGCCACGATAAATGCATCGAACGGATGACGAGAACCGTCAGCCTGACGTTCACGCAAAGGAGCAGTCTGAGGAGTAGCGATGTAACCCGGGCCGATACCATTACACTGGATATTGAATTCACCATATTCAGAAGCAATGTTACGAGTCAACATTTTCAAACCACCTTTTGCTGCAGCGTATGCAGAAACTGTTTCACGACCCAGCTCACTCATCATAGAACAGATGTTGATAATCTTTCCGTGACCTTTCTTAATCATGCTAGGAATAACAGCTTTTGAAACGATAAACGGTGCGTTCAAATCCACGTCAATAACCTGACGGAACTGATCAGCTGACATCTCACACATCGGAATACGTTTGATGATACCTGCATTGTTTACCAGAATATCGATTACACCTACTTCTTTTTCTACCTGTGCAACCATTGCATTTACGGCATCTTCGTTAGTTACGTCGCATACATAACCGTGTGCATTGATACCTTCTTCTTTGTATGCAGCCAAACCTTTGTCAACCAGTTCCTGTTTAATGTCGTTAAACACGATAGTTGCACCCGCTTTAGCAAAAGCTGTAGCAATAGCAAAACCGATACCGTAAGAAGCACCTGTTACAAGGGCTACCTTACCTTCAAGTGAAAAGTTTACCATAATAATTATAAATTTTAAAATCTCCCGTTGTTCCCCGAAAAACAGAGAACAACTTTATATTATTGTTTAAAGTTCTTTCTCTCTACGCAGACAAAAATACAAAAGTTTAGCCGAAATCCAGGTACAATATTTGTTCACAAAACCTATAAAATTGTGCTACTTCTTGTGTATTATTGATTTTTCCTACTAAAAATACG
>ENA-OPZC01000045-OPZC01000045.1-human-gut-metagenome-genome-assembly--contig:-NODE-45-length-22367-cov-1.599011_pt1 | contig 22367 bp, 22 predicted proteins | sample MGYA00242477_ERZ504491 | MGnify/ENA primary metagenome ERZ504491 (study PRJEB26092, sample SAMD00036249) | human gut metagenome | host: Homo sapiens | study: EMG produced TPA metagenomics assembly of... | reverse complement strand
AGCTGAGCTAAACGCCCCAAAAAGAAAAAGCAATGATTTACGAGAAATTCGTTGAGTGGGCGTTGACGGATTCGAACCGCCGACCCTCTGCTTGTAAGGCAGATGCTCTGAACCAGCTGAGCTAAACGCCCGATAGTCTCGTTCTCAATTGCGGTTGCAAAGGTACAACTAAATTTGTAATCTGCAAACTTTTGAGTTGTTTTTTTGCCAAAAAGTGAAAAAAGAGCACATTGAAGGGGGTAAAAATCTATCCAACAAGGAAAATTCGCAAGAAAGAACCCACACAAATCAAATTATTGTACGTAACTTTGCAAGGCTAAAATGAAGGAAAAACAAATGGAAGAAACGTTTGCAAAATACATCAACGTCAACGGAGAACTGATGGATTTATCCCGCCCTCAGGTGATGGGTATTCTGAATGTAACCCCCGACTCTTTTTTATGCCGACAGCCGTAAACAAGCGGAAGAGGATATTGTCAGCAGGGTACACCAGATTATAGAAGAGGGAGGACGCATCATTGACATTGGTGCCTATTCTTCACGTCCGGATGCCGAAGATGTATCTCCGGAAGAAGAGATGAAACGGCTGAAACACGGTTTACAGGTTATCCAAAGAGAATTCCCTGATGCCATTGTTTCTGTCGACACTTTCCGTGCCGATGTAGCCCGGATGTGCGTAGAAGAATACGGTACGGCAATTATCAATGACATTTCTGCCGGCGACTTGGATGCAAACATGTTTTCTACTGTGGCAAAATTGAAAGTGCCCTACATCATGATGCACATGCAGGGAAATCCACAAAACATGCAAAAGAATCCGCACTACCAGCATCCGGTTAAAGAAATCATCCTTTATTTTGCTGAAAAAATCGAGAAGCTCCGGGCTGCAGGTGTAAAAGACCTTATTATAGATCCAGGATTTGGTTTCGGAAAAACACTGGAACATAATTATGAAATACTGAACAAACTGGAAGAGTTCTCCATATTCCAACTTCCGATACTTGTAGGAGTATCCCGCAAATCAATGATTTATAAATTATTGGGAGGAGGAGCTGAAAATGCCCTGAACGGGACAACTGCCGTACACGCTATTGCCTTGATGAAAGGTGCCAACCTGCTCAGGGTACATGACGTAAAAGCAGCCGTAGAAACCGTCCGGATTTTCAATGCCATGCAAAACCAATGATTTAAGACACGAACTTCAACATACTTTTAATTATGCCTTTCGACATCTACATACTCAGTTTCAAAGATATACTCGACATTCTGCTGGTAGCCTTTCTGTTATACAAGTCCTACAAGCTGATGAAGTCGTCGGGCTCCATTAATATCTTCATCGGTATCCTGGTATTCATTATCATTTGGGTAATCGTGTCACAGGTACTCCAAATGAGACTATTAGGTTCTATTTTCGACAAACTGGTGAGTGTAGGAGTTATCGCACTTATTGTCTTGTTCCAGGACGAGATACGCCATTTCCTATTGTCATTAGGTTCCAGACACCGCAGCAACAGCCTGTTCCGTTTCCTGAAAGGCAACAAAAAGACGGACACAGAAAAAGAAGACATCATGCCTATCGTGATGGCCTGCCTGAATATGAGTAAGGGTAAGGTAGGAGCACTGATTGTGATAGAAAAGGATTTCCCGTTGGATGACATTGTCCGTACAGGCGACCTGATTGATGCCAATATCAACCAGCGTCTCATTGAGAATATCTTCTTCAAGAACAGCCCATTGCACGATGGAGCTATGATCATCAGCCACAAACGAATAAAAGCAGCCGGATGCATTCTTCCAGTTTCACACAACCTGGAAATCCCTAAAGAATTAGGACTTCGCCATCGTGCAGCCTTGGGTGTATCACAAGAAACCGATGCCATGGCCATTATTGTATCCGAAGAAACTGGCGGCATTTCCATTGCCTACCACGGACAGTTCCATTTGAAGCTAACGGCAGAAGAACTGGAACGTATGCTGACAGCCGACAACCGGATGTAACTTCAATCCAACATCAGATTCATGTAGGGGAATTTCCCATCAAACAGTTGTCGGGTAAGTTCATTGATAGAAACCACTTGATAAGTCTGCCCTTTCAATTCACCTCTGGAATACATGCCTCCTTCCAAGTTATGCCAACCATTATTTTGCGGAAGAGCCTCATCCCCTTCTACTTTAAAATAATGGTTTCCAGTCCATATTCCTGCCAATAATCTGAACAAAGCCTCTACATGAATGATTCTTGCCATCCCTAGCTCATAAGGCTGACCATCAGAAAAAGAATAGCATTCCAATTCCATCAAGCCGTAATGAGAAGACAATCCACGCAGCATAGCTTGTTCAACGGTCTTATCCCTGCATACCACTTCCTTGATTATCAGTTTTTCCTCTTCCGGCAAACAGAAGCAAAGTCCCTGCAGTTCATCTTCCTCTACAGCACCCCACAACTGACCTCCCGACAAAAGTAAATCCGCCAATATGATGTGGAAATCTTCCCAATTATGCTGTATGCAGTTTTCACAATCAGACTGAAAAAGGTCATAAAAACGGAAAGCATCCCCGCATAAGGCACTTCCTGGAGGGATTTCAACCAGTTTCCACCGATTTGAAAAGTTTTCAACAGGTAAACAAGAAGCTGTTAATAACTTTTTTCTACGTTGAAAACAAAGGGTATATCCCGAACGGGCATAGTAACCTTTCAGCCAATCCTCTGCAGGTATCAAAGTAGAAAACAGCACCCCTTCCCGAAACATGCTCTGATGAGCCTGGGCCAGCAATTTTCGCATCACTCCCCGCTCCCGATATGCCGGATGTGTACAAGCTCCTGAAATATAGGCAACCGGCACATTCATGCCTTCATACGTCAACCGATACGGAATACGTTGCAAAGCAGCTATTACCTGCCCGTCCGATTCCATATACTCATTCAGGGAATCAGCATAGCGGCAACCGAAATAAAGATCCATGAACGCTTCCGAGTCATGAAAGCAAGTTGCCCATAACATTCTGACCTGCTCTTTCACACTCATTTCAACTCCGCCATGTATTTTTCAAGAATCACTTCCGGCTGATAAGAAAGCTTGGCTTTCCGGAGCCCTTCCAATCCCAAGTCTTCCTCCCGGTTGATATAGATGTACTGCGAAGGAATATGATTGGCAAACTCATAATTAATCATGGCGTACGCTCCTTCCACAGCCGTATTTGCTTTTTCCACACAGGTATCGAAAGTCGTTTGGTTAATGGGTGCCCCAAAAGTAAAGGCCACAATCTCATCCTCCACATAAAGCACTCCTCCAATCACGTCCAATTGCTCCAAATGCTGCAAGGCAGCTGTCATGGAGCAACGTTCGTTCTCCAAGGCCTGATTCTCCGCGCAATTGTTCGCCCGGCACCACTGAGTCTCCAGCTCCAGACATGCAGGAATTAAGTCGGAAGTCAAAGGTTTATATGTATAATTCGGATAATTGTTCCTGAACTTATTCAGATGATTTCGTTTAGGCTGAAACTTTTTCCCTTTCAATGTGGACAAGTCGGAACGCAGATAAATGTAATCAGCATAATCCCGGTCGGATACAAAATTAAACCGATCCGGGAAAGCTTTTTCCAGCTCTGCACGCATATTGGCACATACCCCCAACAAACGGAAAGGAGCTCCTTGACTTTTTGCATCTTCCATCAACGCCTCAATCACCGGACGAATATCACTTCCTTCACCTACAGGCATCATATAGGCCAGCTGTCCGTCTGCATAAAAACGAAACAGTAAAAAGCCATCCGTTTCCGCAATCTCCGTCTGATACAGGAAACGCCAGCTGTACAAGTTCACAAACGACAAATCACAATTACGCCGTGGACTGCACAACGTATATTTCTGCACAGTTTCCTTATCACTCAGGTCTATCGGTTTAAATGCTATCATATAGGTGTTTCTTTTTTGTTTCGAACAAATACTTACATCTGAAGAAAATAACAAATCAGCCGGTCATTCAGTTCATTCCGAACAAGAGCAAAATCTTAATACAATCCTAAGATATGCAAAATTGTAGGCGAAAGCAAAGCGGTAAGAATTCCGTTCAAGGTCAATCCCAGACTTGCGTACGCACCATACTTGCCACTCACTTCCATGGCACGTGAAGTACCAACCGCATGGCTGGCTGTTCCCATGGACAATCCCTGCGCAATCGGGCTGGCCACACGCCCTACCTGAAGCAACTTAAACCCACAGATTGCTCCAAACAATCCGACTACAATGACCACAGCGGCCGTCAATGAAGGAATCCCTCCTACCGCATTCGATACTTCCATAGCAATCGGAGTGGTTACAGACTTTGGAGCCAGCGACATAATCACTTCGGGAGAAGCTCCCATTAACTTGGCAATAATCGTCACCGAAACCAGTCCAACCACACAACCGGCCAACTGCGAAATCAGAATCGGCATCAGCTGTTTCTTTATCATGCGCAACTGCAGGTACAAAGGCACCCCCAATGCCACAACAGCCGGCTTTAACCAAAATTCCACCAACGAACCAGCCTCAGAGTAAGTCTCATAAGAAACTCCCGTGAACTGAAGAAAACAGATCAACATGGCTATTGCCACAAGGATAGGGTTCAACAGCACCCATCCAGTTTTTTTCTGCAACAATTTTTGACAAAAAGAAAAAGCCAAACGTAATGGCCAGCAGAAAAATTTATTTTCGAAAAAATCCATACTTACGAACCAATTGATGTACCCAACCTGTTACTACTAAAACCAAAATCGTGCTGACCAGCGTTGCAATTACAATCGGCCAGAACTGCGCCGTAATCACATCGAAATAGAGCATCAACGCCACTCCTGACGGCACAAAGAAAAATCCTAAATTTGCTACCAGAAAATTTGTAAGCCCCTGCACCCACTCCAGTTTTATCCAGCCCAGCTGAAGAAACAAAGTCAGCAACAGCATACCAATGATGCTCGAAGGAAGCTAATACCCGTCAAATAAACAATCAGTTCACCTAACGCCAGACATCCAAAAAGAATAGAACACTGTCGAATCATAATACCTTTTATTTTATCTTGAAAACCGGTGCAAAAATACATAATCAGAAAAAACAATCTCCTTCTAAGCCGCTTTTTATTCAAATCTACAAGGGATGGAAAGGTTTTTTGCATACTTTAAAGCAAAAAAAAAACGCTTTTTGCAAACTAGATATTACAAAAATACCTATTTTTGCAAGTGGAAAACAAAAAGCTCGTTACCGCACACAACAAGCATTTACAATTTAACATATAAATCATGGATTTAATCAGTGAAATCGTTAAACGCGCTAAAGCAAACAAACAGCGCATCGTGCTTCCGGAAGGAACAGAAGAACGTACTTTGAAAGCTGCCAATCAGATATTGACAGACGGTGTAGCAGACCTTATTTTGTTGGGTAACCCCGATGAAATCATGAACCTGGCCAAAGAATGGGGATTGGGTAATATCCACAAAGCTACCATCATTGACCCAGAAAACAATCCTAAACAAGAAGAATATGCACAGCTGCTGTGCGAACTTCGTAAGAAAAAAGGAATGACCATCGAAGAAGCTCGCAAACTTGTGCTGAATCCTTTGTACTTGGGCTGTCTGATTATCAAGGCTGGCGACGCAGACGGACAATTGGCAGGTGCACGCAATACAACTGGTGATGTACTTCGTCCTGCATTGCAGATTATCAAGACTGCTCCGGGCATCACTTGCGTTTCAGGTGCTATGCTGATGCTGACACACGCTCCTGAATGCGGAGACAACGGTGTATTGGTAATGGGCGACGTAGCTGTAACTCCTGTACCTGATGCAAACCAGCTGGCACAAATCGCTATCTGTACTGCTCAGACTGCAAAAGCTGTGGCAGGTATCGACCCGCGTGTAGCCATGTTGAGCTTCTCTACCAAAGGTTCTGCTAAACACGAAGTAGTAGACAAAGTGGTAGAAGCATTGAAAATTGCAAAAGAATTAGACCCGGCATTGAAAATTGACGGTGAACTGCAGGCTGATGCTGCCTTGGTTCCAAGAGTAGGTGCAAGCAAAGCTCCGGGTTCTGAAATTGCCGGAAAAGCTAATGTATTGGTTGTTCCTTGTCTGGAAGTAGGAAACATCTCTTACAAACTGGTTGAACGTCTGGGCCACGCTACTGCTGTAGGACCTATCCTGCAGGGTATCGCTCGTCCGGTAAACGACTTGTCACGCGGATGTAGCATCGACGACGTATACAAGATGATTGCCATCACTGCCAACCAGGCTATTGCTGCAAGCACAGTAATCATCCGATTCCGATAATTTATTTCCATAATGCCACTCACTTTTCTTGCAGAGTGGCATTATAGTTTCATCATTACAAAAATATTTAATTAAGATATGAAAGTATTAGTACTCAACTGCGGTAGTTCTTCAATCAAATACAAATTGTTTGAAATGACTACAAAAGAAGTCCTCGCTCAAGGAGGTATTGAAAAAATCGGTCTTCCGGGTTCTTTCCTGAAACTGACTTTGCCTAACGGTGAAAAGAAAGTGATTGAAAAAGACGTGCCAGAACATACCACTGGTGTACAGTTCATTTTCGACACTTTGACTAATGCAGAATATGGAGCAGTAAGCAACCTGCACGAAATCAAAGCAGTAGGCCACCGTGTACTGCACGGAGGAACCAAGTTCAGCGGTTCTGTACTGATTGACGACGCCGTAATTGCAGCTGTAGAAGAATGCTGCGACCTGGGCCCGCTCCACAATCCGGCCAACCTGAAAGGTATCTACGCCGTACAGAAACTTCTGCCGGAAGTACCGCAGGTAGCTGTATTCGATACTGCATTCCACCAGACTATGCCGGACTACGCTTACCTGTACCCGATACCTTACAAGTATTTCGAAAAATACGGTATCCGTCGTTATGGTTTCCACGGAACTTCTCACCGCTACGTTTCAAAGCGTGTATGTGAATTCTTGAACATCCCGCAGGAAGGCAGCCGTATCATTACTTGCCATATCGGTAACGGTGGTTCAATCGCAGCCGTAAAAGACGGAAAATGTATCGATACAACCATGGGACTTACTCCGCTGGAAGGCTTGATGATGGGAACTCGCTGCGGTGACATCGACGGTGGCGCCATCACTTACATCATGAAGAAAGAAGGTCTGACTCCAGACGAAATGTCTACCTTGCTGAACAAGAAGAGCGGTGTACTAGGTATGTTCGAAAAATCAAGCGACATGCGCGAACTGGAAGATGCAGTAGCTAGAGGTGAAGAACGCGCTATCCTGACAGAAAATATGTATTTCTACCGCATTACTAAATACATCGGTGCCTACGCAGCTGCCATGGGAGGTGTTGACGTAATCTTGTTCACCGGTGGTGTAGGCGAAAATCAGGCTACAGCCCGTGCAGGTGTCTGCAAGACATTGGGCTTCCTGGGCGTAGAAATTGATCCGGAAAGAAACAAAGTACGTAGCAAAGAAGCTATCATTTCTACAGACAGCTCTAAAGTAAAAGTAGTGGTTATTCCTACTGACGAAGAGCTGATGATTGCTACAGATACCATGAACATCCTGAACAACAAATAATCACAGGAATCCTAAAAGAGTTAAAAGAGGATACCTCCTGCAAAGGAATTCACTATCTTTGCGCCAGAAACAAAGGCAAAGAGAGATTCCCTCAGGAAGTATCCTCTTTCTTTTTGCCCACGTTCTAACTAATAAACGAAAAACCTTCTATTATGAGCAAAAAGATTGTAACATTTGGAGAAATCATGCTCCGTCTTACCACTCCCGATAACTTGCGCATCCAGCAAAGCCGTGACTTTCTGGTTAACTATGGAGGAAGCGAAGCTAACGTAGCTATCTCCATTGCCAACTTTGGCGGAGAGGTAGAATATATTACCCGATTGCCGGACAATGCACTGGGAGAGACTTGTATCGCAGAGCTCCGTTCTCACAATATCGGAACTAAACACATTCTTTTCGGCGGACATCGCTTAGGTACCTATTACATGGAGAAAGCCGCTGCCATGCGTAACTCCAACGTTATCTACGACCGTGAGAACTCCTCATTCTCTGAACTGAAGCCTGGAATGATTAACTGGCGCGAGATTTTCAAAGACGCAGCCATCTTCCACTGGTCGGGAATTGATGCCGCACTGACTCCCGGATTGGCAGAGGTGTGCAAGGAAGCCATCGACATAGCCAAGGAAATGGGACTGACCATCTCATACGACATCAACTACCGGAAGAACTTATGGAACTACGGAAAAACAGCCCAGGAAGTATTACGCCCGCTCATGACCAGCAGTGACATCATGTTCGGAAGTGAAGGTGAATATGCTCTCGTTACGGGAATTCCTGCTCCCGGCTTCAAGGCCACCCGAAGCGGTGAAAAATACGATACCGCAGCGTATGAGAAGTTCTGTAAGGAAATCAGCCAGCAGATTCCAAACTGCAAATACATCTACATCGCCCTGCGCAATGTAATGAGTTCAGAACACCACACTTTTGCCGGAGTACTTTACGCACAGGGAGAAATGAAATACACCCGCGTATTCGATATTGACAACGTAATTGACTGTGTGGGAGTAGGCGATGCGTTCTGCGGTGCCATGCTTTATGCACAGAATGCATACGAAGACAACCAGAAACGTGTGGACTTCTCTACGGCTGCTTCCGTACTGAAGAATACGATTGCCGGCGACTATAACATGGTGAAAGTATCCGAAGTAGAAGGTCTGCTTGCCCGCCACGAAAGCGGAGAAGTTGCTCGATAACTTACAATACAAACTCTATAAAAATTCAGGCGCTGAAGAGAATGTACGTTCTTCCTCAGCGCCTGAATTATTTCTTATCCTTTTCACACAGTATCACACCGAAGTCTCCCCTTCAATATACTGCTCCAGGAACATATTTTCTCCATCGAAAACCGCATACGAAAATTCGGTAATCCAGTCGCCCAGAATCATCATACGCGACGTACGGCTCAGCATCAAATCCAGCATAATGTGACGATGCCCGTAAATAAAGTAATTAATGTCCGGATGACTCTTTAAATAGTCTTTAGAGAATAGTACCAGCGGTTCCTTATCCTCTCCCATATAATCAGGCTCACGCCCACCTTCCCTCTTCAGGCGACTGTGTTTGGCCCATTCCAGTCCAAATTCCACGCTCCATCGCGGATGAAGCATCGAGAACAATCGCTGCAAGGTCTTGCTGTGAAACATCGTGCGCAGCAACTTGAACTTACGGTCATTGTCGCCCAGTCCGTCACCGTGTCCTAAGAAAAACTCTTTCCCGTAAATCTCACAGGTCAGCGGCTCACGGTGCAGGATGACGCCGCACTCCTTTTCCAGATAGTCTCCACACCAGATATCATGGTTACCGATAAAAAAATGTACTTCCACTCCCAAATCAGTCAGCTCCGAGATTTTTCCCAGAAAGCGGGTATAGCCTTTGGGAACCACCAGCTTGAACTCATACCAGAAATCGAACATGTCGCCCAGCAAGTAGACGGCCGCTGCCCGATGCTTGATACTGTCCAAAAAGTTCACCAGCCTGCGCTCCTGCGTACGCCCGTGTGCAATGGCCCTCGAACCCAAGTGCGCATCCGAAAGAAAATATACATTCTTCATCGCATCCATAAGCCTTTTCTTACAAAAATCCTAATTCCAGTTTTGCCTCCTCGGTCATCATATCCTTGTCCCATTCCGGTTCAAAGACCAGATTGACCGTAGCGGCAGTCACTCCTTCCACCGATTCTACTTTCTGACGCACATCTTCCATAATAAAATCTGCTGCCGGGCAGTTCGGGGCGGTCAAAGTCATGTCGATAGTCAATTCTCCGTTTTCCTGAGGTCTATCTTATAAATCAAGCCCAGATCGTACACGTTTACCGGTATTTCCGGGTCGTATACGGTCTTCAACATATCTATGATTTTTTCCTCAATCTTCAACTTCGTTTCGTTGTCCATAATCTTTAATCTTTCAATCTTTATTCTTTCCGCAAACTTAGGGAAAAATCTCCATTTTTTCATCTTCGACCGACAAAAAAGACACTAAAGGCGGCCTTCATCTCCATAACTGTAATAATCGCCGTCCGAAACCACCACATGGTCGAGCAAGCGGATGTTCATGGTACGTGCAGCTTCCAGCAGCGCATGGGTCAGGCGGTCGTCATCCTGACTCGGACGAATATTTCCCGAAGGATGGTTGTGACAAAGAATCATGGAAGTGGCCCGTTTCAAGAGTGCCTCACGCAAAATACAACGCACATCGACCTGCGTGGAGGCCAGTCCTCCCCGACTAATTTTAACCGTATCAATCACCTTGGCTGCCTGATTCAGCAACATCACCCAGCATTCTTCCACCGGCAAGTCGCACATCAGGGGATAAAAAAAAGGCATACACATCTTGTGAGCTGGTAATTTTCTTCCGCTCAGAAGGTTCTTCCTCTCTTCTGCGCCTCCCCAATTCAGAGGCTGCCAGAATGCTCACGGCCTTTGCCGGACCAATTCCTTTATAACGGCAAAGATCGTCCACCGTATATTTTCCCAACTCACTCAAACGTATGGCAGTCATCCAACACCTTCCGCATCAGTTCTACCGCTGTTTCTTCTGTATTGCCGGAACCTATCAGGATGGCCAGCAGCTCGGCATTGCTTAAAGCAGCCGGACCATGCAGCAGCATTTTTTCCCGCGGACGGTCTTCTTCCGCCCACTGGGTAATGTTCAGTTTCTCGTTCATGCATCAATTTCTTAATAAAAACACCGACGAGCTACCGAACACTCCGTTGAGGGCAATGCGTTATTTATAAAATGTCTTTTCGAAAGCCGAGAAGGACTTTCCGCCACATATACAACGTTTCCACCACGCCCGCAAAAAGCCGGAACCGTAGCCCGTCAATTGTATAAACGCAGCAATGACAGATAGTGCACCAATTTTTATACTTTTATTGCGAATAGAAGCATCGATAAAAATAACCACGGCAAACAAAGCCAACAAGAGCAAGCTCCACGGACAGATAAACGCAACCAGCAATACCATCACGACTCCAACCGTAAATACAGCCGGAAGCAGATGCACGAGCTTCAATGATTCAGGATATTTCTTATACAAATCAATGCGAGCGATACCGGAATTGTGTACCTGCTTGAAAAACTTTTTCAAGTCCGTACGACGCTTATGCCATACCCAGGCTTCCGGAAACAGACGGCAACGGTAACCTCCTTTAAAAATACGGATACTGAAATCTATGTCTTCGCCAAAACGCATGGCAGAGAATCCGCCCAATGCCTTGTACACCTCGGCACGGACTCCCATGTTAAAACTGCGGGGATAAAATTTGTCCATTTTCTTCTTGCCGCCCCGGATGCCTCCCGTGGTAAAGAAAGAAGTCATGGCATAATTAATAGCTTTCTGTACATCCGAAAAAGAATCGTGTGCCCGGTCGGGACCTCCAAACGCATCTGCCGGTTCCCGCTGGAGTTTCGCTTCCACCGCAGCCAGGTACGTTTCAGGCAGGATACAGTCTGAATCCAGAATCAGCAGATACTCTCCGCGACTGCGCTCTGCCGCATAGTTGCGCGTCTGTCCGGGTCCTGAATTCGGTTTCTCAAAATAGTGCACATCCAGCATTTCCGTATACTTCTTGACCACCTGCTTGCAAGGAATGGCAGAACCGTCTTCTACGACCACCACTTCAAAGTTTTGATATGTCTGACCGCACAGACTCTGCAACAACTCATCCACTTCATCCGGACGGTTGTACACCGGAATCACCACAGAATACTTCGGATTCATCTTTTATCCTCCTTTAATCTTTTTCAATTAATACCGTAGCATAGGCTGAAATACCTTCCTCACGTCCGGTAAATCCTAATTTTTCTGTAGTGGTGGCCTTGATGGACACGTCGTCCACATCCACCTCCATCACCCGTGCCAGCACTTCCTGCATCTCCGGAATAAATTTTTTCAACTTCGGACGTTCGGCGCACACCGTGGCATCCACATTACCTACCCGATACCTTTTTCCGGCAATCAATTTTACGGTCTTTGCCAGCAGAATCTTGCTGTCAATGTTCTTGAAGTCGGCCGAATTATCCGGGAAATGATAACCAATGTCACGCATGTTGGCAGCTCCCAACAAAGCATCGCAAATGGCATGAATCAACACATCAGCATCCGAGTGTCCCAGCAAACCCATTTCGTGTTCCAGGCGAATACCACCCAGCCAAAGTTCACGCCCTGTCACTAACTTGTGCACGTCGAATCCAAATCCTACTCTTATCTTCATCGTATGTAAAAATCAAGAAGTTTTTCATTTTCCAAAAATCCCTCCAGGTGGTTCCCGATTTGCACGGGGCCTACTCCCACCGGTGTACCGGTAAACAACAGGTCACCGATTTTCAACGTACAGAAACGGCTCACATAAGCAATAATCTGGTCTACAGAAAACAGCATATCAGCTGTATTGCCCTGCTGCACCGTCTTTCCGTCAATATTCAGATGGAAATTCACTTTCTGTATGTCATTCAGCTTTTCCACTGGCACCCAGTCGCCAATGGCAGCCGAACTGTCAAAACCCTTGCACAGTTCCCAAGGCTTTCCTTCAGCACGGAACTTACGCTGTAAGTCACGGGCGGTAAAGTCGATACCTACCGTCACGGCATCGTAATAGCGATGAGCAAAACGTTCGGAAATATTTTTTCCCAAACGGCAAATGCGCACCACCATTTCCGTCTCGTAGTCCACCTGTTCACAAAAATCGGGAATAAAAAAAGGCTTGCTGTCTTTCAGCAAGGCAGAATCCGGCTTCATAAAAATAACCGGTTCCTGGGGCAAGGCTTCTCCTGCATGCAACTCATGGCAATGCAGGCTATAGTTCATGCCTATAGCAATAATTTTCATGGAGTTATTTCTTTATAATTTCATTCAAACGGTTGAACATCACTGCCAGATGTGCATACAGTGACGTGTTTTGTACGACAATCGTTTCCGGTACACGGATACGGAAGGGAGTAAAGTTCCACACAGCCTGAATACCACCAGCCACCATCTTGTCCGTAATATCCTGAGCAATGTTAATGGGCACGGTCAGCACACCTATTTTCACTCCGTCCTTTGCCCGCCGTTCTTCAAACTCGTCGGTATGGTAAATAGGAATTCCCTCTACGGTTGTACCCACCAGATTCGGGTTAATATCGAATGCTCCTACAATCTGCAGCCCGAAATGTGACAGACCGGAGTCTCTGAGCAATGCGCCTCCCAGACTTCCCACACCAAACAGATACGCCTTATGCAGATTCGTGAAACCTAAAAAATCCTCCAGCACCTGAATCAGCAAATCCACTTCATAGCCCACCCTTGTACGTCCGGAAATATCCACATACGACAAGTCTTTGGCTATCTGCGAAGCATCAATATTTATCTGTCTGGAAATCTGTGTAGAAGATACATACTTCTCCCCTTTCTCTTTCATCAGCTTAGCATTCGAAAGATACCACGGGAGTCTGCGTAAAGTAGGCTCAGGAATCTTGTCCGTCATTTTACGACTTCGTACCGCCATTCGGAGTGTGTTCTATTAATCAATAATGCAAAATTAAACTATTTCTTGTAAACCCTGAACACGATTCCTGAAAAATGTCATACCTTTGAAGCAGATTAAATTAAATTCACATGAAAAAGAACGACTGGAAAGACCGTCTGAACATTGTATATTCCACTAACCCAGACTTCAACTATCAGCTTGACGAAGAGGAAGAGCCGGCAACTGTCGACCCGAAGCAACAAAAACTGAGGGTCAGTATCGAGAAAAAAGGACGAGGCGGAAAGACCGTTACCGTCATTTCCGGATTTATCGGTCCGGAAGATGATTTAAAAGAACTGGGAAGACTGCTCAAAACCAAATGTGGTGTGGGAGGTGCCGTGAAAGATGGTGAAATTCTCATTCAGGGAGAGTTCAAACAACGCATAATCGACCTGCTGAAAGCAGAGGGATTCAGCCAGACAAAATAGGCACATAAAACGCCTTTACGTTTAAGACAAAACGTCAAAGCGTTTTAGTCAAAACGCACTTGCGTTTGAAAGAAAACGTCCTTGCGTTTGAAGAAAAACGCAAGGACGTTTTTTCAGGGCATCTTAAACTTCTTATTTTGAAGCAATTACTTTATCCAGCAAAGTAGCAAGTTCTTTCACTTTTTCCGGATTCTGCGATGCTACATTTTCTTTTTTCCGTAGGATCTTTACGAAGATTATACAACTGAGGTTCAGGCGCGTTACCCAGTTCAGTCTTGGTCCAGAATTCCAATGCAGGCTTATCACTGGGCTGAAGATATTTCCATTCACCCTGAATAATGGCCAGCGTATTGTTCAGATTCTGTTCTACCACATATTCACGGTCAGACTGATCCTTTCCAATCAAAGCCTGCGAACGTGCATGACTGTCGGGGGCCACTCCTTTAGCCAACGGCATTTCCATGATTTCTGCCAGCGACGCAAATACGTCAATCTGAGAGAACAATCCCTGTTGCTTGCAAGGCTGCTGAATAGCTGCCGGCCAGCGTACAATAAACGGTACACGAGTTCCTGCCTCATACAAACTGTATTTTCCTCCACGGTAAATACCCATCGGCGTATGTCCGTTCAACATTTCGCGAGCCTGGTCCTGATAACCGTCATCAATCACCGGACCGTTGTCGCTGGTGAAAATAAACAAGGTGTTATCGGCAATGCCCAGACTATCCAGTGTATTCATAATCTCACCAATGGTCCAATCCAACTGAAGGATTACGTCACCACGGGTACCGAGACCACTCTTTCCGGCAAAACGCGGATGAGGAATACGCGGCACGTGTACATCCTGTGTACCCATGTACAAGAAGAACGGTTTATCAGTAGACGAACAGATAAAGTTCTTCGCTTTTTCAGTGATGACATCGGCAATTTCCTCGTCATTCCACAAAGCAGACTTACCTCCCGTCATCCATCCGATACGAGGAATGCCGTTGATAATGGTATTGTTATGTCCCTGACTCGGTTTCAGTTTCACCAGTTCCGGATTCTCTTCACCCGTAGGCCAGTCGCCTACCTTATGGTCATAGCTGACAGTAATCGGATCGGAAGGATCCAGTCCAGCTACTCTTCCGTTTTCCACAAACACACAAGGCACACGGTCTACCGTAGCCGGAATGATAAATTCATAATCAAATCCGATACTCTGGGTATTCGGCTTGATGAGCCCGTTAAAATTAGTTCCTCCAACAGGTCCCAGTCCCAAATGCCATTTTCCGACCGCACCGGTATGATAGCCCGCTTCATGGAACACATCAGCCAGTGTAACACATGTAGTATCAATAATCAGCTCAGAATTACCCGGAGCGATACCTGTATTTTCCTTTCTCCACGGATAACATCCGGTCAGCATACCGTAACGCGACGGAGTACTCGTAGCCGAAGTGGCATAGGCATTGGTAAACTGTACTCCCTGAGCCGCCAGTTTATCAATGTTCGGCGTAGAAATCTTCGTAGCCCCGTAACAACTCAAATCACCGATGCCTAAGTCGTCCGAATAAATAAAAATCACATTCGGACGCTTCAGGTTAGGAGCTTCCTGCTTCTGCGCCTGACCACATCCGGTCAATCCTGCCAATCCGGAAAGGGCAGAAATACAAACTAAAAGGTCTTGTTTCATCTTTCTATATTTAGGTTAGTAAAATACACGTCATTCTTCTCCCTGCCGGTAAGCCATCGGTGTCAGTTGATATGCCTTCTTGAAAAGCTTACTGAAATAGCGGGGTGAACTGAATCCTGTCTGATCGGAAATCTGGGTTACATTCAGCTCCGGATTGTTCCGCAAAAGGAAGGCCGCTTTTTTCAATCGTAAGGTAATAAAGAAGTCATTAGGCGTCTGGCCAGTAATCGCCTTAATCTTTGCATACATTCTCGTACGCGAAACCAGCATTTGCTGGGCCAGCATATCAATGGTAAAGTCAGAATCATCCAAATGTTGTTCAAATACAGCAATCACCTCATCAAGGAATTCCTTATCCAGCGGATTCGTAGCCAACACCGGAGTCTCCACAGTAGGCTGCTTGGTGAAATACTCCTGCAACTTACGGCGGTTATTCACCAGATTGTTACAACGGAATACCAGCAAACGAGAATCAAAAGGTTTCGTGATGTAATCATCTGCTCCGATTTTCAATCCTTCCAGATTCTGTTCTATTTCAGTACGGGCCGTCAGCAACACCACCGGAATGTGACAAGTGTCCAGGTTCCCTTTCAATTGCTTCACCAATTCAATACCCGACATGCGCGGCATCAGCACGTCACTCAATATAATATGCGGAGAAGCCTCCTCTACCTTTTCCAGCGCATCCTGCCCGTTGACTGCAGTCGTCACTTCATACATTCCCTCGAACAACTCGGCCAGCATACGACGAATAGAATCGTTATCTTCTACAATCAAGATGTGAGGACGGAAGCCTTCTTTTTCTCCTACGAAAGTTTCTTCTGTCTCAAAGGTTTTCTCAGATAATTCCGTATCTAATTCTTTTTTCTGCTCATCAAGCGTCAACTGGCTGACTATAGTATTTTCTCCTTCTTCAAGAATTTCATCCGCAGTATAAAGTTCCTTGCCCAATGGTATACGTACAATAAACTTAGCCCCCTTACCCTGGGCGCTTTCCACTGAAATCTTTCCATGGTGAAGTTCCACGATACCTTTGGTCAAAGCCAGTCCAATACCCGTTCCTGCATTAATCTCTGTATCCACTGAACTTTGATAAAAACGGTCGAAAATCTTATCAATGTCCGCCGGCTGAATGCCACTGCCATTATCTTCCACTGAGAACCATGCTTCTTCATCGGTCTTGCCAACCTCCATGACAATTCTACCTTGGGAAGGTACATGCTTCACGGCATTCGACAACAGGTTGTTTATCACCTTACGCATCTGTTTCCAGTCGAACCATAGTTCTATTTCATCCTGCGACTTGTGAAATTCCAAATGTATCAGCTTGCTTTCGGCATAAGGCTGGAAAAGCAAATAAGTCTCATTCAGGAAGTTGACCAAATTCATTCGACACACCTTCAATTTCATCTTTCCCTGTTCCTGCTTCCGGAAGTCCAGCAACTCACCTATCAGTTCCTTTAACTGCACTCCGCTCTTATAAGCCAACAATACATTTGAATAAACAGAAGGAGAAAGCTGAGAGGTCTGCATCAGTTTTTCCAACTGCCCGATGATAAGGGTAAGCGGAGTACGAAACTCATGCGAAATACTGGTAAAGAAACGCAACTTATTCTGATTCAGGCGCTCTATATCTTGCAAATGGCGCTGTTCATAGGTCAGTGACGCCTGCAGTTTTACACGGCTCTGATACATCCGCATCAAATAATACACGATTCCTCCTACTATCAGGGCATAAAGCAGAAAAGCCCAGTTTGAAGCATAAAATGGAGATTTCACCACAATTTCCATGCTGATGGGACTGCTTAAACTCTTCGGATTGGACGAACGTACCCACAATGTATACGTTCCCGGATTTAAGTTCGTATAGGTAATAACAGGACGATCTCTCACCATGGTCCATTCCTTGGAGAAACCTTCCAACAGATATTCCATTGGTTCCTTATTCTCCGGGATATAGTTATTGGTAGCAAAATAAATGCTGAACATATTCTGGTCGGCACGCAAAGTAATTTGTGACGTATGGTTCAAAGCACGCTTTAAAATACCAGAAGCATCATTGACTTTTATTTCCTTGCCATTTACTACCAGACGGCTCCACATAATAGAATAAGGCTTCGAACGATAATTTAAACTATCAAGAGCAAACATCACCATTCCGGAAGTACCACCTAAGAACACCTCTTTCTTCTTTGACATGAATAAGGCATTCTCATTTAAAGAATACATCGGGAAACCATTCTCCGACAAATAGTTGCGTATAACTCCTTTATGGTAATCAAAGCAAGAGAATCCCTGATTGGTTATCATCAGCAGCTCCCCACGCTCTCCTTCACAAACTTTATATACACAGTCGCCAGGAAGGCCGTTACTTGCCATATCATAGTTACGGAAGGTATTCGTCTTCTGGTCCAGACAATCCAATCCACTACCTGAAGTGGCAAACCAGATTTTATTCTCGTTGTCACAGAAAATACTGTTCACATTGTTATTGCTGATACCTGACTCTCCGTTACGATATACATAGTGAAGCAATTCATCCGTCTTCAAATTATACGAGAAAACACCTTCACCGGTTACAGCCATCCACAGAACTCCATTCCGATCAAACTCCAGATCAGCTACCATGCGAATCAGTTTTCCCTCCTTATGGTTCAGGAACAGCTGGCGACATTTTCCGGTAGTCCGGGAAAACAAGCAGACACCAGCCTGTGTAGCTACCACCAGACTATCTTTATAAGGTACAATATCGCGTACAATATCCGATGGAATGGTTTCCTTATCTCCTTCTCTCTTTCGATACACTGTAAATCGTCCGGTCTTTATATCCAATTTATTGATACCTCCCAAGTGCAGTCCCAACCATATACAGTCTTCCGCCTCATCATACCAGATGGATTTCACATTATTATGCGAAATGCTATTGGCAGCCGGACGATGAACAAACCACTGGAAAGTACCTTTTTCCGGATCAAACCGATTCAATCCTCCTCCCTCTGTACAAATCCAAATATGCCCTCTCTTATCTTCAAGCATATTTCCTACAATCGGACTGCTCAGTCCTTCAGAAGGATTGTCTTCCTTCTGGAAGAAACGATATATGGCATATTCCGGATTAAAATAGTTCACCCCACCAAAATAAGTTCCAGCCCAAATTGTCCCCTGACCATCCTTCTGGAGACACCATACAGAAGAATGGGTCAGTCCATACGAATCAACCCCTTCGCTGTAGTGTTCCACACGGCCTGTACGGGTATCCAGGCAATCCAGTCCGGTTTCAGTCCCTATCCAAAGACAACCCTTGTTATCTTCTTCGAAACAGCGTACAAAATCAGAAGAAAGGGACGATTTACCTGATAGCAACGCACGTATGTTACGCACTGTCCCTTTATTGTCAAAAAGGAAAATACCTCCGCTCCAGGTACCAATCCAGATATTATGAGAAGAATCTTCAAATATAGACGACACATGCTGTCCGTTTACAAGATGTACAGGCTGCACGCCTTCCGCCCAACGATAAAGGCCATCGTGCTCTGTCCCAATCCACAGACGTTTTGACGAATCGAAGAATAAGGAAGAAATGTTTCCGTTATCAGAAGGAAGCCGAAAAAAGCTGTCAAAATTACCACTCTCTTTGTTGTAACGAAAGACCTCATTTCCACACGCTATGTAAAGCCCTTCATGATAGGTAATGGCATCCACTTTCCACTGAGTAGTGTAGCAAATCTGCGGGTATCCATATCAAAACTGGCCACCCCTTCCATACACAATAAATAAAGATGTCCTTCCCCATCGCCCGTAATGCGTAGCAAATGATTTGAGAACAAACTATACGGATTATCCTTTTCCAGCCGGTAGATTGTAATGTCATTTCCATCATAACAATTCAATCCTTCACGCGTACCAATCCATATCAGGTTATTTTCATCTACATAAATATCATTTACTGATATTTGCGACAAGCCGTTATCAGTAGAAAGATGCTTGAAAGTTATATTTTGAGCCGCCAGACGAGGAAATAGTCCGACTAACGCCACCAATAAAAGACAATTTAAAAGTATTTTCTTCATTTCCCTTAGATTCGTAGAAGCTATTACTTGCAATATTCGATAAAAATCCTGAAATATACAAGTCCATAAAAACAAAATATACAATATACATACACCATTTGTACAATTTAGGGACATCAATCCCCCTAAAAATTCTTTTATTTGTTTCTTAGTAAATTTCAATTCAGAAACCATTTTAAATATAATGCTATGAAATATATTATTTCAATCTTGCTTATAGCTACATCACTAATTGGGAAGGCTGAAAAATACAGCTTTGAAAAAGGAATTCCTACACAATTTCAAGTATCAGAAAACTCCCAAATAGAACTCAGCCCGCTTTATTACAAGGATGGGACAAAAAGTTTACAGTGGGACTATCAGTCACATTCCTTCCTGACACTAGACGCCCCACTTACATTAACGCCAAAAACAGAAAAAAATTACGGTATCACATTATGGATTTATAATGAAAAGATACAAAACGACTCACTTGTCTTTGAATTCTTAAATGAGAAACAGCAAGTACAGTATAAGTTCAGTTTCCATCTGACAGCTATTGGGTGGAGAGCTTGCTGGATTGGATTTGAACAGATGAAAGGAAAAAAGGAAGACAAGAACCTAACAACTTGTCGAATCACAGCACCTGCACAGAAAGGCAGAATTTTTCTGGACAGACTTACGTTTCCTGTAAAAAAAATGAATGCCCGTACAACTCCTGATATGCAAATGCCAGAAAATAACTCGTTAGCAAACAGAGACCTATGGCACTGGTGCAGACTTTGGGAATGGGAACAATATGAACGTCCCACTACGAATAATATTTCGCTCACAAGCTCAGATAAGAAGGACTTACAAAAGATAGCACAAAGATTAACCGAATACTGCCAGGAAAATCTGTCAAAGAAATTCATCAAAAAGGCAAGCTCATTATATGAGGAATGTCACATCGAAAAATCAGGTAATGGCTACACTGGAAAACCGCTTGTTGCCTCTGATGAAAAAACATCACAAGATATTACGTGGCAATACATTGAAAACATGCTGAGCGGATTTGCAGCAGACTATCTGAAAAATGGGAACGACCAGGCAAAAGAGCTTTTATTTCAACACATTCCGTTATGCAATCAACCAAGGATTTGCCTATGGCAGTGGAATGGGTACAAATCATCATTACGGTTATCAGACCCGACAGATTTATATCTCAGCCTGGCTGATGAGAAATGAGATCTATCAACAACCTGACAAAAAAGAGATTTTAGACATGCTTACTTACTGGTCTGGTATTCAAGAAACAAGGAAACCTTACAAAGAAGGTAGAGATGAATTGCTGGACACTTGGCATACATTACTCATACCCAAAGTAGTAGCTGCTCTTCTTCCTGAGAAAGAAACAGAGCAAATGCGTCAGATGAAACAGCTATCGGAATGGCTTTCTACCTCATTATGTTTCACTCCTGGAACATTAGGAGGAATAAAAGTTGACGGAACCGCATTCCATCATGGAGGATTCTATCCGGGATATACAACCGGAGCACTTGGAGCTGTAGGCAGTTATATTGGCTTTACCCTTGATACCCCTTATCAAATCAGCCCGACAGGACGAAAAGTATTCCGTACGGCATTGGAAGGCATGCGTAATTATTGCAACCTACAAGAGTGGAGTCCTGCACTGGGGGGACGCCATCCGTTCAGTGGAAGAATGGAGAAATCAGACATCGAAGCATTTGCCAAACTTGCATTGGCTGAAAAGCCTGAAAGAAAAGAATTTGACCCACAACTGGCTTCAGATTATCTTCGCCTGCAAACAACTTCTACTCCATCGGGAGAGTTCTTTCGTTCAAAAGGATGTCAACCAGCTTCGAATCCGGAAGGCTTCTTTGTTCTCAATTATGGTTCTGCCGGAATCTATCGTTACCAACAATACATGATTACCCTGAAAGGATATAACACCGATGTGTGGGGAGCCGAAATCTACCAGAAAGACAACCGTTACGGACGTTATCAAAGTTATGGAGCTGTACTGATTATGGGAAATGGACACCCTGTATCCAGAAAAGGAAGTGGCTTCAAGGAAGAAGGATGGGACTGGAATCGCATGCCTGGCACAACCACCATCCATCTTCCATTTGAATTGTTAGATAGCCCCCTCAAAGGTACTAACATGGCACGGTCTAAAGAGAATTTCTCAGGAAGTACATCCCTGGAAGGGAAATATGGCATTTTTGCTATGAAACTTATGGAACGTGAATTGAAAAACTTCACTCCTGATTTCGTAGCACGCAAGTCGGTAGCTTGCTTTGGCAACCGAATTATCTGTCTGGGAAGTGGTATCTCGAACAGTAACGTAAACTACCCCACAGAAACGACCTTGTTCCAATGTGCATTACCGGCAAAATACCAACCTGCAGTTTTAGAAGATTCTTGTACACTGAGAGATCCTTTCGGTAATTATTTTTACATACAAAAAGGAAAGCCTCACCAGACAGAAGGCTTGCAACATTCATTTCATAATAAAAGCCGGAAAGCAACTGAAGGGAAGTTCCTTACAGCTTGGATAGACCATGGAAAGGCTCCTCAAAATGCAGAATACGAAATATTTAATTCTGCTCCGCCCTACAGAAAAAGAAA
>ENA-OPZC01000043-OPZC01000043.1-human-gut-metagenome-genome-assembly--contig:-NODE-43-length-22833-cov-1.236810_pt1 | contig 22833 bp, 20 predicted proteins | sample MGYA00242477_ERZ504491 | MGnify/ENA primary metagenome ERZ504491 (study PRJEB26092, sample SAMD00036249) | human gut metagenome | host: Homo sapiens | study: EMG produced TPA metagenomics assembly of... | reverse complement strand
TGGGCTTATTGCCTTTATGTCTTGTTGTTCGTTTCATTGGCATGGTATACTTATCGGATTGTCAGAAACCGTATCCGGATGAAACAGGCCATAGAGATGGGGAAGATAGAACGGCAGAAAATGGAGGAAATCAATCATGCTAAATTACAGTTCTTTACCAATATCACTCATGAGTTGCTGACTCCGCTTTCTATTATATCGGCTTCGGTGGATGAACTGAAACAAGAAGTACCGGCAAGTTCGTCGGTTTGTTCTGTAATAGCTGATAATACTGTGCGGTTAATCCGGTTGATTCAGCAAATCTTAGAGTTCAGGAAAGTGGAGAATGGCAAGTTGCGGCTAAAAGTTTCGCATGGAAATGTCAGTATGTTCTTGAAAAAATCAGTGTCGGCTTTCGCTCCTTTGGTTAAAAAGCAGAAATTGTCCATACAATTTGATTTGTCTGAAGAATATTCGGGATATTTTGATGTGGATAAATTGGATAAAGTGGTGTACAATCTGCTTTCCAATGCCGCTAAATATACTCCTGAAGGAGGAACTATTGTGGTGTCGCAGGCTCATGATGAGGAAAAGAGGACTTTTAAATTGAGTGTGAACAATCCCGGCGAGTTGATTCCAAAAGAGAAATTGGATCATATGTTCGAGAGATTCTATGAAGGGGAGTATCGTAAATTCCATACCATAGGGACGGGTATCGGTTTGTCGCTGACTAAAGATTTGGTATTGTTGCATCATGGAACGATACAGGTATTTAGCGATAAGGAGGAAGGGAATACTTTTGTGGTTGAAATTCCTATAGGACGTGAGGCTTTTGCTGAAGATGAGGTAGACGAGAATACTGAAAATGTGGACTATGCTGTTTTATCGGCAGATGAAATGGAGAATGTCTCGGAGATTGATATGTTGGAAGAGAAACCGGCAGCATCGACTATTTTGTTAGTGGAGGATAATGAGGAATTATTGGCTTTGATGGTTCGTCTGTTGCATGGCAAATACCATATTCTGAGGCCGCTAATGGAACGGAAGCTTTGGAGATCCTTGCCAAACAGGAAGTGGATTTAATTGTTTCCGATGTTATGATGCCCGAAATGGACGGTATGGAATTGTGCCGCCGGGTGAAGACTCAATTTGAGACCTGCCATATTCCATTGATTTTGTTAACGGCCAAGACTAGTGATGAAGACCATGTGGAAGGGTATGAGTCTGGGGCCGATGGTTATATCTGTAAACCGCTCCGCCTCTCTGTCTTGTTTGCCAAGATAGATAACTTGTTGAAACGGCGCAAACGTATGGGAGTGGATTTTCGTAAGCAGTTGGTCTTTGAAGCCAAAGAATTAAATTACACCTCGATGGACGAAGCTTTCATTCGGAAAGCGGTGGATTGTGTGAATGCCCATTTGAGTGATTGTGATTTTGAACATGCACAGTTTATGGCGGAGATGGGTATGGCCCGGACTACACTAGCAGATAAATTGAAACTGTTGACCGGACTTACTCCCTCTGCATTTATCAGCAATGTCCGTTTGCAAGCGGCTTGTCGGCTGATAGACGAGAAAAAGAAAATCCGTATAGCCGATTTGGCGTATGCCGTAGGTTTCAACGACCCTAAATATTTCAGTTCCTGCTTTAAGAAGAAATTCGGACTTTCTCCTACAGAGTATATGATGAAGTATGATGGCTGATTATTACCGGAAATAGGCTCTATAGGGAATAAACAGCCTTTTTCCGGTAATAATTCTCCCTGTTTCTTTTCTGTTCCTCTTACTTTTGCTGGCAAATAAAACGAATTATCTTTATTTGTTAGACCTTTAAAAAAAGTATTATGAACATGAAAACTCTGACAGAAACCAGTACATTCCGGGTACTGAGCCTATTGCTGTGTCTCTGCTTCTTCATCCCTGCGATGAATGTGAGCGCTTCCAGTCTGCAAGCAGACAAGTTTAAAGTTTCCGGTATTGTAAAAGATGCCACAGGCGAACCGGTCATCGGTGCCAGTGTGGTTGAAAAAGGAACAACCAATGGAACGGTGACTGATTTGGATGGTAATTTCAATCTCACGGTGGCTTCTAATTCTACTATTGTCATTTCTTTTATAGGATATTCCGATCAGGAATATCGTATTTCGAAAGACAATACGGTGCTGAATGTAAATCTGAAGGAAGATACGGAAATGATTGACGAAGTGGTAGTAGTCGGTTATGGCGTGCAGAAGAAGGAAAATCTGACGGGTTCTGTTGCTGCTGTAAATTTCAAGGATGTAGCTTCTATGCCGGTAGCGAATACTGCCAATATGCTTCAGGGTCGTTTGCCGGGTGTTATGTTGACCAACAATGGTGCCCAGGCCGGTCATGACAGTCCCGAAATCCGTATCCGTGGTGTAGGAACTTTTGAACACAATGATCCGATGGTCTTGATCGATGGAGTGGAAAGCTCGGTAAGCCAGATTGCGGAAATCCCTGCAGATGATATTGAAAGTGTTTCCGTATTGAAGGATGCGGCTTCGGCTTCTATTTATGGTGTACGTGCTGCCAACGGGGTTATTCTGGTGACTACCAAACGGGGCGGTGAGCAGAAACCTACCATTACATATTCCGGTAGTATCGCTTTGCAAGAAGCTACCGTGCTGCCCGATTATGTGAATTCTTATGAATGGGCGAAGATGTATAACGAATGCTGGCCTTCCAAAGCATACACGGATGAAATGTTACAAAAGTTGCAAAACGGATCAGACCCCGATCATTTTGCCAATACCGATTGGGCTAAGGAAATGTTTCGTACAGCAGCCATGCACCAACACCATTTGTCTGTGAACGGTGGTAGTAAAGCGGTACATTACATGATTTCCACTCAGTATTTCCAGCAGGATGGTATCTTGCGTGAAACGGCCAATCAACGTTTTAATTTCCGTTCCAATCTGGATGCACAATTGGGTATTGTAAAATTAGGTCTGAATCTTTCGGGAAGCCGTCAGAACATTGATGAGCCTACTACCAGTGTTACCGGTGAAGGTTTGATGCGCTACCTTACTTGGTTTACCCGTCCTACTGTTCCTGTGCGTTATTCTAACGGACATTATGGATTTTTGGATGGAAATCCCAATATTTCCCAATCCGTATTCAAAAATCCGATTGAAGCTTTGAATATGGGCTATAAAGATAACAAGCATTATCGTTTTGATGGTAAATTCTTTGGTGAAATTGATATCATAAAAGGATTGAAGTTCCGTTCAAGTCTGGCTTATAAATATTATATGAACGATGTGACTACTTTCAATCCGAAGAATAATATAAGATACGATGCTGAAGGAAATGCGCTGACCACAGTCGGTACCAATAAACTGACAGATTATCATTATCTGGAAACGACTTATATTAATGAAAATATTCTGACCTATGATTTTTCTGTAGGAAAACATTCGTTCAATCTGTTGGCAGGCCATTCTATCCAGGCTACCCGTTGGGACAAGAATGAGGCGTCCAAGCAGGGATTCGCTACCGATAATATTTATGAAATGGATGGAGGTACTATGAATGACCATGTGACCGGATCAGCGGAAGAGAGTTCCTTGCAGTCATTCTTCGGACGCTTGAATTATAATTACGGAGGCCGTTATCTGTTAGAGATGAATGTCCGTCACGATGGTTCGTCACGTATGCCCAAGGCACATCGTTATGCTACCTTCCCTTCATTTTCGGGTGCATGGATCATGACAAATGAGAAATTTATGGGAGAATGTGAAGTTCCTCCACTCATTGAAATTGCGTGGTAGCTGGGGTAAATTGGGTAATCAGGAAATTGGTAACTATGCTTATGCGGCTACATTGGCGGCTAGTGGCAGTTACTATTTCGGTGATAGCAAACAGATTGGTATGAAGACTGCCAAGATACCTAATGAGAACATTAAATGGGAAACAACTACTATTACAGACTTTGGTTTTGATGCTGCTTTTTGGGGTGGAAAGATCAATGTCACTTTTGACTGGTATGAGAAAAATACCTCGGATATTTTGATGAAGCTCGCTATGCCGGGTATTTTCCTGGGATCTTTGGATGCTCCTTATCAGAATGCGGGAAAGGTTCGTAACCGGGGTTGGGAACTGGCTGCTAATTATTTCGATCAGAAAGGTGACTGGGCATGGCAGGCAGGTTTCTCGCTTTCAGGTGTGAAAAATGAGATTACTGATATGAAAGGGGTAGAAGACATTAAGGATAATACGATCAATCGTGAAGGTGAAGCCATCGGCTCTTATTATGGGCTGAAAGCCATCGGTATCTATCGTACCCAGGCAGATTTGGACCGTGTAAATGCGAACGGACAGAAGATTCTGCAAAACAACCAGGAACCGCAATTAGGTGATATCATGTATGAAGATATAGACAATAATGGTAATATAAATGATGCTGACCGTACTATTATCGGAAATCCGTTCCCTAAAATGCAGTATTCTTTCAATCTGGGATTCTCTTATAAAGATTTTGATGTCAATACATTCTGGCAAGGCATTGCAGGTGTATATCGTTATAATTGGGATGAAACTACTATTTCCAACGGTGGAAACAAGACTAGCCGTTGGTTGGACAGATGGTCTGAAAGTAATCCGAATGGAAGCATGCCTCGTTTGGGAGGAACTATTAATAATAACTATTCTTCATTTTGGTTGACAAAAGGTGATTATTTGCGTCTGAAGAATTTGGAAATCGGATATACTTTCAGGCAAAGAGAGTTTTTGACCAAGTTGGGCGTTCAGAGTATCAGACTCTATTTGGCAGGAACTAATTTGCTTACTTTCACTTCCTTGGACGATTATGATCCTGAAAAACTGAGTACAGATTCCCGTAATGATGTACATCCCAATACAAGAACTTATTCATTTGGTGTTAACGTTAAATTTTAAAAGCAACAACTATGAAATCAATTAATAACTTTATAGGGCTGGCTCTGTTGTCAGGAGCTTTGCTGACTTCTTGCTCTGACAGCTTTTTGCAGAGGGACTCATTGACAGAATCTTCATCCAATACATTTTGGCAGACGCCGGATGATGCTTTGATGGCGTTGGCATCTTGTTATGATGCTTTGCAGAGCAATCAGCTTTATAATTCCGACCAATATTCATTGGGCCCTTTATATATGGATTGTATATCAGATAATGGCGGGCATTTTAATTGGAGTGGCTGGATGGAAGGTTATGATATGGCTATGGGAATTCATACCCCAAGTTCTTCTATCATTGGCAGTTATTGGAAAGATTGCTATGAAGTGATCAGCCGTTGTAATGTGCTGATTGCTAATATTGATAGAGTGGATATGGATGCTTCCCAAAAGGCGATTTATCAGGCTGAGGCAAAGACCATACGTGCATTGATGTATATAAACTTGACTATGACGTATCAGGATGTTCCTTTCCTGACCGCCCCTTTGACCATTGACGAGGCTGAATGTGAAAAGACGGACCGTGCGGCTATTGTGGCTCATGTTATGACTGATTTGCAGGATGCGGCTGAAGTACTTCCGCAAAACGCGTCTTCACGGGGACACATCACCAAAGGAGCTGCTCTTTCCCTACTGGGGCGTGTGGCTTTGTATAATGAAAAATGGGATGACGCAATTGCTGCTTATAAGCAGGTGCAGGGTTTGGGATACTCGCTTGATCCGAGTTATGCCAAACTGTTTACTCAAAGTGGAGAAACTTCTCCTGAAATCATTTTTGCAGTCCGTTATGAAGGACCGGGTATGAGTGAAGGTGCTGCTTTTAATGCGCATTGGAATACTCCGCTGGAAGCAATGAATGGTACTATAGATTTGGCGGATGCTTATTATTGCAAAGACGGTAAACCGACTACCGATACGAAGATAGCCGAACTGAACGGTGGGGGTGGCTTGGATGTCAGCAAGCCTAATCCTGCTCATTTTGAGAATCGTGATCCGCGTTTATATAGCACTTTGTTTGTTCCCGGTATGCTTTGGAACGGTAAAGGAGGTATAGATACTTCGGCTTCAAATCCGTATGCCAATGTATATGGCGGAGCTGTCGCTTCTCTGTCTACCGTATATGTTTATAAGTATTTTGATCCTACGGATACTTCTAACTCTTGGGATAATGGACAAGACTTTTATGTGGTGCGTTATGCCGAAGTTTTATTATCTTTGGCGGAGGCGATGGTACAGAAAGGAGGCTATGCTTATAGTGATGTAACTGCTTTAGTGAATGAAGTGCGGCAACGTGCAGATGTGAACATGCCCACAGTAGAGGAAGTGGAAGGCACTTCTCTTTCTAAAGATGAATTGTTGGAAGTCATTAAGCATGAGCGTCGTGTGGAACTGGCTTTTGAAGGTTTGCGTTTGTTTGACCTTTATCGTTGGAAGGAATTGGATAAGGCGGTAGCCAATATAGAGAATGAACGCACTATGTATGGCTTGGCTTATGAAGCACGTAAGTTCAACGGTGAGAGGGATTATGTATGGCCTTTGCCGACTGCCGAACTGGATACTAACAAGAAACTGGTTCAGCACGACTTGTGGAAGTAATGTGGAGTGCAGGTTTTCATCACAGGGTACACGGACTGTCACAAAGAAGTAGGAGGCAAATAACCTTTAAATCAAAAAAACTGTGTGAATTTGCGTAATCTGTGGTGAAGCCTGGTTGTTCTGACAACTTCTGGAATAAAATTGATAACTTTTTAAAAACGGAAGAGAAATGAGAAAAACAATGATCCTTCTTTTATTTTCCTTCCTGTTGGTAGCATGTTCTGATAGTCCAGTGTGCTATTATCTGGATGCTACCGGCGGTGATGATAATAATAGTGGGTTAGCCCCGGATGAAGCATGGAAAAGTCTGGAAAAACTACGTGGTGTGAAATTACTGCCGGGCAATAAAGTTTTGTTGAAGCGCGGTGAGGTTTTTAATGGCGAACTTGAAATCACCGGACAGGGTATACCCGAAGATCGTATTTATATAGATGCTTATGGTGATGATGAACGGAAACCTTGCATTGTGGGATATGATACTTCCTTGTATGCAGCCCGTATCTGTAATTCGGACTATATAACGATGCAGAATTTGGAAATCGTGAATACAGGCAGGCAGCCTCTGCCTTATCGTTCGGGCTTGAAGATAGAGTGTATGGATTATGGCGTATCGCAGAACATTGTTGTCAATAATGTGACTGTACGGGATGTCAATGGTTCGTTGGTAAAAGAAAAAGGCGGAGGGTGCGGTATTTATATAGTGAATGGCGGTGAAAAGAAAATTTCAACATTCAATAGGTTAACCATAGAGAACTGCCATATTTTGAGATGTACCCGTAATGCTATGATTTGGGCTGCTTATAGCGACCGGCAGAACTGGCATCCCAGCAAGCATACCGTGATACGGGGAAATTTGATAGAGGAAGTACCAGGGGATGGTATTGTACCTATCGGTTGTGACAGTACCTTGATAGAATACAATGTAATGCGTGACTGTCCTGATATGCTTCCTGACACAGAGGCGGCAGCAGGTATTTGGCCGTGGAGTTGTGATAATACTTTGGTGCAGTTTAATGAAGTAAGTGGTCATAAAGCTCCGTGGGATGCACAGGGATTTGATTCGGATTGGAATTGCCGGGGAACGGTCATCAGTACAATTATAGTCATGATAACTATGGTGGCTTGGTATTGGTTTGCAATGACGGCACGGCCGACGCATCTTTTAATGTAGGTAACTTGGGCACTATAGTCCGTTACAATGTGAGTATAGGTGACGGAGTGCGGCCTGAACCGACTCGTGCCGGGATGTTCTCACCGGCTGTTCATCTGGCAGGTCCTGTAAAGGATAGTCGCATTACCCGTAACATTATTCATGTGAACCGTAAACCTGCGGCTGATATCGACCGTACTATGATTACTTTGGATTCATGGGGCGGATATCCGGATAGTACATTTATTAGTGGGAATATTTTTTATGCTCCCGAATCCAGCAGATTCCAGTTGACAGAATCTACACATAATTTCTTTGAAGGCAATTATTACCTTGGCCGGTTCGAGAAATTACCTGAAGATGGTAAAGCCTGCCAATCAGCTGAAATTTATCAGAAGGAAGTACTGGCAAAGGATGAAAACGGTTATCAGGGCTTGGCTTTGTTGATGGATACGGTGGAAGTGACCGGAGTAAAAGGAGTTTTTGTCAATAAGGAAGCCATTGAGAATTTCTTTAGCCGGTTAGAGAAATAAGTAAATAATAGCTGTAATTTAATGAGGGGAGCAAAACTAAAATGACCTGATCATATAGTTCGATAGGTTGTTTTAGTTTTGACACCTCCCCTTTTTTATTTATGGTTCATTCTTTCTTCTTTAGATCCATTTCTCCGGAGAAAGAAATAGATTGTCTGTTTGTAGGGGTGACCTGTATGTTACTGCTGCCATTGGGATAAATGATGATATTGTAAAGGTAATTGTCTTCCTCGTTCCGTACTTTTAGTGTGATTTTAGCATTTCCCTTTTTGCTATATGTTGAAGTATATTCTGATAAAGGAGCACTAAAATTTAATCCTTTTCCACCTCCGTAAGGAACGTTATACGCCACTCCGAAATAAGGCAGATAGGAATATACCGAATCGTTTCTTATTTCTAAAGAATAATCGGAAGTCAGGTGTTTGCTGCCTCCTTTCATAGGCATTACCCGGTCCACTATTGATTTTGTATGCCTTTGCGTCAACAGCCTCGCGTACTGCTTGTTCTCTTTGTTGTTTCTTCTCTTTCTTGTTCTGAGCCGTTATAGGTATCATACTGCCTGATAGAAGGAGACTTGCCAAAAGGAATAATTTATTTGCTTTCATATCTCTCTGTAGGTTTAGTGAATCTGTCTTTGCCAAAGATAGCCAAAAAGAATACTCATTGTTCTGAAAAAAACATAAGATAATCAAACTGTCAATGAGTTAAGTACGCGATTTTATCTTTTGAGTCCCGATAATAAAAAGATGATTTGTCCCCATGCGGAGTCAAATCATCTTTAAAATCTCCCCATTAGGGGAAGACTATAAAATATTATTTGGGTAGATTAAAAGCCACACTCATTTCTTTCATCTGTTCCTGACTCATACCGTCCGGCTCAAATCCCATATTCTTGGCAGCGATGTAAATCAATGCGGATTTATTTAAAACATCGATTTGGTCGAATGCGGCCATTACGTCACGGTCAACGGCAAAAATGCCGTGTTTTTCCCACATAACGACATCATAATCGGCTAGTTCCTTGATGGTTGCATCGGCTAATTCTACAGAACTAGGCAATTGATAAGGAATCATGCCCAGGCCACGCGGACAGAATGCTTTTGTTTCAGGAATCATACTCCATAACAGGTTGGTTGCCACATCTTTTTCCATGAACTTTTTGTTGTGAGACAGGGCAATCAGTTCGATGGGGTGTGTATGCACGGATGCTTTGTAAGGAGAACCTATGCTGATGAGGTAATTGTGTACGCTCAGGTGGGAGGGAACTTCCGAAGTAGGTTGAACCGGTTTGTCGGCAATGATGACATAGCTGGCACAGTCATCCAAAATACGGATGACAGAACCGTTGTCCATAGGCCAACGCGCCAAATCCCGCATACGCATATTGGTTCCTTTGCAATAAAAATAACAGCCTTTCAAGTGAGGCAGTGTTACACCGATTTGTTTTACTTCGCTGATAGCGGGCATCTGACGGATTTCATCGTCTACATATTCGGTGATATTGACGGTGATATTACCTCCGTTACGTTCGGCCCATCCTTTTTGCCACAAATATCCGGCTACTTCGGCTACTTTATTCACCTCTTTGGCCAATTCAGGGCGATTGTCTAAGATTGATTTCATATCTTTTTTATTTGATTGTTCATAGGATATTGTTATTCATCTTTTTCATTCTGAATAACAGTATGCTACAAATATAGTAATTCTTTTAAAATAAATTAGGAAATACGAGAGAAAAGATAAGAACTACCAGTCCGGTTATCAGAACAGTGATAGTCCGGGTAGATACGCCTTTCCATTCTTTTAATAAAATACCCCATACGTTACTGAAAGTAACATTCAAAGCCATCAATATACACCATGAGAAAGCTAGCAGTACAGGACTTCCGGTCAGGAAACTTTTTACCCATTTCCAAAACCGAAGAATTGCATATACCACAGTACTCCTGCCAAAGCACAGAATATCAAGTTATTTCCCCATACATTGCTTTTGGCATAATCACTCATGGTTTTGTTGGCTATATTTTGTTGCAGACAGTAAACCGCATTAGTCAGGAAACCGCCTAATGTTACCAGGAAGATTACGGGAAGTCCTGCATAAAGCCCTTCTACGCCTCCTGCCAATGCAGCTTCCTTGATGGGCGTTCCGGCATCGAGTCCTAAAGCGAAACAGGCACTCATCACACCTGCCAGTAGGGCTACCAACAGTCCTTTGGTCAGAGCGAAATCTTTTACTGCCGCGCGTTTTTCTTCTTCGCTCATGTTTTTGGCGCGAAGACTGCCGGCATATCCTATAATGGCAATACCCGACAAAGTGATACATACTCCCAGTAAAAGAATAAGTCCGTTTCCTTCAAACAGGTTGGTTCCGGCAAAAATGGCGGGAAAAAGTGTGCCGAATCCGGCACAGGTGCCCAGTGCGATACTTTGTCCTAAGGCCACTCCCAGATAACGCATGGAAAGACCAAAGGTAAGGCCGCCCACTCCCCATAATATACCATAAAAGATGCTCATCGGAGCACCTCCTGTTCCCCAAAGGTCAAATAAACTGCTTCCTTGAGGGATACCTAGCAACGCACCCAATAACGGGAATACCAGCCAGGCAAATACACCTTGTAGCAGCCAGAAACTTTCCCAACTCCATTCTTTCACTTTTTTTATAGGTACGTATGAACTGGATTGGCAGAAACTTCCTATGGCGATGATGATTAATCCGATAATGATTTCCATTGTTTATATTCTTTAAGGCTACAACTATGTTCCCGGTAGGGGCAGCACTTGAGGCCGCCCCTACGGAAGACAATCTTGTAGTTGGATATTGATTAGCGTTTCGAAGTGACTTCTGCTTCGTATTTCTCTACTTCTGCAATGAACTCTTCGCCTACGGGTACATTGTTCTTCAAGCAGAACATATCCCATACAGCATTCCAAGGCAAAGCTTTTTCTTCTTCGAGCAGAGCCAGACGTTGGAAGCCTTGTCCGTTTGCTTCATATTCGCGCAGTTTGGCAATCGGTTCCAATAAAGCGCGTACCATACATTTTGAGCGCGCGGCTGCCTATAACGTATGCACCAATGCGGTTGATGGAAGCATCGAAGTAGTCAAGTCCATAGTGTACACGATCCAAGGCGTTGCAACGAACGATTTCGCTGAATAAATCCATAGTCGGGTCGTCATGATGGTTACATGGTCTGAGTCCCAACGTACGGGGCGGCTTACGTGCAGCATCAGTTCGGGGACATACAACAACAAGGAAGAAACTTTGTCGGCAACACTTTCTGTCGGGTGGAAATGGCCGGTATCCAAGGTAATCATTTTGTTGTTCTTGGCACCGTAGCCAATATAGAAATCATTAGAACCTACTGTATAGCTTTCCAGTCCGATACCGAATACTTTTGATTCGATACAGTCTTTCATGTTCTTATATTCTGTTGCGAAAATCTGATCCAGAGAGTCTTTCAACAAAGCACGGTATTTCATGCGGTTTACAGTGATGTCTTTGCTGCCATCGTGTACCCACAGGTTCATGATACAAGGATCGCCCTGGGCTTTACCCATCTCTTCGGCTACGGCACGACAACGTTTGGTGTGCTCAATCCAGAAGTTGCGGATACCTTCATCGGGATTTGATAAAGACAAGTCACCGCTTTTAGGATGAGAGAATGAAGTAGAGTTGAAATCCAGTTTCATGTTGTTTTCCTTACCCCATTCAATCCAGCTTTTGAAGTGTTCGGGTTCTACTTCGTCACGATCTACGACTTTTCCTTGGAAGTCGCCATAAATTTCGTGCAGATTCAAACGGTGAGTACCTGGTATATATGAAGCTGCTTTCAGAATGTCTGCACGTAGTTCATCGATGTTGCGGCTTTGCCGGGATAGTTACCTGTAGCCTGGATACCACCGGTCAATGAACCTGCCTGAACTTCGAAGCCGGTTACATCATCTGCTTGCCAGCAATGCAGTGACAGATGGAAATTCTGCATGGTTTCCATTACTTTTTCTGTGTCGACACCTACAGCGGCATAACGTTCTTTTGCGATCTCATACGCTTTATTAATCAATTCTTCTTTCATGATATTATTTGTTTGTTTAATGAATAAATTTCAAGGTGAATATTAAATATCTTCTCTATAATGAGCTAAATACTTCTTATATGCTTCTTCCCATTCTTCTGCTTGTTGGGGCTCAAAAGAAACGGTTTCTATGGAAGTGCTGATTAGTTGGCGCATAGCCGCGATATCGCTTACCAGCCCGTTGGCTTTTGCCTGTAACATAATGTTACCGATAGCTGTCCCTTCACTGGGACCTGCTATGACAGGTACGCCCACTGCATTGCAAGTGAACTGGTTTAACAGATTGTTTCGTGAGCCTCCACCGATAATGTGCAGCTTTTCGATGGGGAACGGGGCCATTTGTTGCAAATAGCCGAATACTTGTTTGTAGCGCAGGGCAAGACTGTCGAATATGCAACGGGTGATTTCGCCATAACTCTGTGGTACAGGTTGGTTGGTTTCTTTGCAATAATGTCCGATGGCTTGAATCATAGATGTCGGATTGGAGAAGCAGGGGGCATCGGGATTGATGAGACTGCGGAAAGCGGGAACTGTCAGAGCGGCATCTATCAGTTCTGTGTAAGAATAGTTGTTGGTTGATTCCCATTCTTTGCGGCAACGCTCCAACAGCCACATGCCACAGATGTTTTTCAGGAACCGGGTAGTTCCTTCCACACCTCCTTCATTGGTGAAGTTCTGTTCAAAGCTTTCCTTATTTATAATGGCATCTTTCACTTCAATTCCCATCAGGCTCCACGTACCGGAACTCAGATAAGCGAATCTTTCGTTTTGTGCTGGTACGGCAGCCACGGCTGAACCTGTGTCATGACCGGCAACGGCAATGACTGGAATAGCTCCCAGACCTGTGATTTTCTGCACTTCTTCTGTCAGTACTCCGATAGGCTCTCCCGGGAAAACGAAACGGCCGAACTGTTCTTCCTTGATATCTGCTACATCCAGCAGTTCCTTTTCGAAGCGTTTGGTGCGCGGATTCAACATCTGGGAAGTAGAAGCGATGGTATATTCTGTTACCATTTTACCGGTCAGCATATAGCTTAAGGCATCCGGCATAAACAGTATTTTATCGGCTGCTTCCAAGGCCGAGCAATGATTGCGGTGGAGTGTTGACAATTGGAACAAGGAATTGAAATTCATAATTTGAATTCCAGTGATGTCATATACTCGTTCACGGGGAATATGGGTAAAATATTCTTCAGGTGCACCTGTTGTGTGAGGGTCGCGGTAGCAATAAGGATTGCGGAGTAACTCTCCGTCTTTGCCCACGAATACGAAATCCACCCCCCAAGTATCGATACCGATGGACCGGATAGGCAGATTGTCTTTGGCTACCACTTTCAGTCCCCTGATAATTTCATTGTATAAGGCGTAAATATCCCAATAACAATGTCCTCCGGTTTCTATAATATGATTAGGGAAACGAGTCAGTTCTTTCAACTCCATTTTGCCTTCTCCCAGGCAACCTAAGATGGTACGTCCACTGGTGGCACCCAGGTCTACCGCAAAGAAATAAGTGTGTTCCATGCCTTTATTTTTGATTTTAAGGAATTAATAGTGATGCAAAAATAGTTTATTCCCCGAAAGTCGTCCTTGTTTTTTTGATATTATAACTGTTGGATTTGGTTGTACCTGCCGTAAAACATAATATTACCGTCTTTTTAAGAAGATCGCATTGAAAAGAAGAATTTGGTGTGATTTTGGTTTACTCTTGGGATGATGGATAAGAGCTTTATTGAAAATATGCATAAAGTCGCAAAAATATTCTCTTTTTTGTATCTATATTCCCGAATATTCTGTAATTTTGCAGTCGAATCAGAATAATTATGCAGTATGAAGAGCAAGAATAGCAGACTTGATGCCATTAAGATTATTATTTCGAGCAAGGAAGTAGGTAGCCAGGAAGAGTTGTTGCAGGAATTGGCGAAAGAAGGATTCCGATTGACCCAAGCTACTTTGTCTCGCGACTTGAAGCAGTTGAAAGTGGCGAAGGCAGCCAGTATGAACGGAAATTATGTATATGTATTGCCAAACAATACCATGTACAAACGTATGACTGAGCAACATTCGGCCAGTGAGATGTTGATGCATAATGGATTTATTTCCATTGAATTTTCGGCTAATCTGGCAGTAATCAAGACTCGTCCCGGATATGCTAGTAGTTTGGCTTATGATATTGATAACCGGAACTTTGATGAAATATTGGGAACTATTGCTGGTGATGATACTATTATGCTTGTCATTCGTGAAGGCTGCACAAGAGCGGGAGTGAAGAATGCGCTTTCATTGATTATACCGAATATACAATAAAATAATATAGATAAAAAAGGAAATGGATGCTAAACAAGTGGATGTGATGGTGGCAGATGCCTCACATGAAGTTTACGTTGATAAAATTTTAGATACTATTAGAGAGGCGGCTAAGGTACGCGGAACAGGCATTGCAGAACGCACACATGAATATGTGACTACAAAGATGAAAGAAGGAAAGGCGATTATTGCCTTATGTGGAGAGGATTTTGCAGGATTTACCTATATTGAGTCATGGGGAAACAAGCAATATGTAGCAACTTCGGGATTGATTGTGCATCCCAATTATCGTGGGATGGGCTTGGCCAAGCGTATAAAGGCGGCTTCGTTCCGATTGGCACGTCTGCGATGGCCTAAAGCGAAGATATTCAGTCTGACCAGTGGCGCGGCGGTAATGAAAATGAATACAGAACTGGGATATGTTCCTGTAACTTTCAATGAACTGACTGATGATGAGGCCTTTTGGAAAGGTTGTGAAGGCTGTATCAATCACGATATATTAGTGGCAAAGAACCGTAAGTTCTGTATTTGTACAGCCATGCTTTACGATCCGGCTTTGCACGAAGAAGACACTATTTAATAAATTAAAAATTAAGAATTAAAAATTAAAAGATGGCTGCGCGTTCATGTACTTATTTCTCAGTTTTCAATTTTTAATTCTCAATTAAAATAATATCATTATGGAAGAAAAGAAGAAAAAAGTAGTAGTGGCATTCAGCGGGGGGCTTGATACCTCTTTCACTGTAATGTATCTGGCTAAGGAAAAAGGGTATGAAGTGTATGCTGCTTGTGCAAACACGGGTGGTTTCAGTGAGGAGCAGCTGAAGCAGAACGAAGAGAACGCTTACAAACTGGGTGCTGTGAAGTATGTGACATTGGATGTGACCCGGGAATACTATGAGAAGAGCTTGAAATATATGGTATTCGGTAATGTGCTCCGTAATGGTACTTATCCTATTTCTGTAAGTTCTGAACGTATCTTCCAAGGGTTGGCCATAGCACGTTATGCTAATGAAATAGGTGCGGATGCTATCGCACACGGCTCGACTGGTGCGGGTAATGACCAGATTCGTTTCGATATGACTTTTTTGGTATTGGCTCCGGGGGTTGAGATCATCACATTGACCCGTGACATGGCATTAAGCCGTCAGCAGGAAATTGATTATTTGAATGAACATGGTTTTGCCGCTGACTTTACAAAATTGAAATATTCTTATAATGTAGGTCTTTGGGGAACTTCTATCTGCGGTGGGGAAATATTGGACTCTGCGCAGGGTTTGCCCGAAAGTGCTTATTTGAAACAGGTGACCAAGGAAGGAAGCGAACAGCTTCGTCTTACATTTGAAAAAGGTGAGCTGAAGGCTGTTAATGACGAGAAGTTTGATGATCCTATCAAGGCTATTCAGAAAGTGGAAGAGATCGGTGCACCCTACGGTATCGGCCGTGACATGCACGTTGGGGATACCATTATCGGTATCAAAGGGCGTGTAGGATTCGAGGCTGCTGCTCCTATGCTGATTATCGGAGCCCATCGTTTCCTTGAAAAATATACGTTGAGCAAGTGGCAGCAATACTGGAAAGACCAGGTTGCCAACTGGTATGGAATGTTCTTGCATGAAAGTCAGTATCTGGAACCGGTAATGCGCGATATTGAGGCAATGTTGCAGGAATCTCAGCGTAATGTAAACGGTACAGCTATCTTGGAACTCCGTCCGCTTTCATTCTCTACTGTGGGTGTTGAATCGAAAGACGACCTGGTGAAGACCAAATTCGGTGAATATGGTGAAATGCAGAAGGGATGGACAGCAGAAGATGCCAAAGGCTTTATCAAAGTGACTTCTACACCTTTGCGTGTTTATTATAATAACCACAAGGACGAAGAAATTTAATAAGTATGATTAAAGCAGGAATTATCGGTGGGGCAGGTTATACGGCGGGCGAATTGATTCGTCTGCTGATTAATCACCCTGATGTAGACATAAAGTTTATAAACAGCAGCAGTAACGCCGGCAATAAGATTACCGACGTACATGAGGGACTCTATGGTGAAACGGATTTGGTTTTTACCGACGAACTTCCTTTGGATGAGATTGATGTATTGTTCTTCTGTACGGCTCATGGAGATACAAAGAAGTTTATGGATAGTCACAATGTACCCGAGGATTTGAAAATCATAGACCTCAGTATGGACTATCGTATCAAGAGTGATGACCATGACTTCATCTATGGTTTGCCGGAACTGAACCGTCGTGCTATCTGCCATAGCAAGCACGTGGCCAATCCGGGATGTTTTGCCACTTGTATTCAATTGGGTTTATTGCCGTTAGCCAAACATCTGTTACTGAACGAGGATATAATGGTAAATGCCATTACCGGAAGTACAGGGGCAGGGGTGAAACCGGGTGCTACCAGCCATTTCAGCTGGCGTAATAATAATATGAGCATCTATAAACCGTTTTCTCATCAGCATGTTCCCGAAATCAAGCAATCATTGAAACAGTTGCAAAACAGCTTTAATGCTGAAATAGATTTTATTCCTTACCGGGGTGATTTCCCGCGTGGTATCTTTGCTACTCTGGTAGTCAAATGCAAGGTGGAACTGGAAGAACTGGTGAAGATGTATCAAGACTATTATGCCGAGGATTCTTTCGTTCATATTGTAGACAAAAATATAGATTTGAAGCAGGTGGTGAACACCAACAAGTGTTTGATTCATTTGGAGAAGCATGGCGATAAACTGCTGGTTATCTCTTGCATTGACAACTTGTTGAAGGGGGCAAGCGGACAAGCGGTCCATAATATGAATCTCATGTTCAATCTGGAAGAAACCGTAGGGCTGAGGTTGAAACCGTCTGCTTTTTAATAAAGAAGAGTTTATGAAATTATTTGATGTATATCCTCTTTTTGACATAAACATTGTCAAGGGAAAAGGTTGTCATGTATGGGATGATCAAGGTACGGAATACCTTGATTTGTATGGTGGTCATGCGGTTATTTCTATCGGTCACGCACATCCGTATTATGTGGAAATGATAAGCAAGCAGGTTGCACAGTTGGGATTTTATTCCAATTCGGTGGTTAACAAGCTACAACAGGAAGTGGCAGACCGTTTAGGGAAACTTCGGGTTATGATGATTATCAATTGTTTTTGATAAACAGTGGGGCCGAAGCTAATGAAAATGCGTTGAAACTGGCTTCTTTTTACAATGGTCGCAAACGTGTGCTTTCTTTTTGCAAAGCATTTCATGGACGTACTTCACTGGCAGTGGAGGTAACCCACAATCCGAAAATTATAGCCCCAATCAATGACAATGGGCATGTGACTTATCTGCCTTTGAACGATATAGAAGCAGCTAAAGCGGAATTGGCAAAAGGAGATGTCTGTGCGGTGATTATTGAAGGTATTCAAGGAGTAGGCGGTATTCAGGTTCCGGAAGTGAAATTCTTGAAAGAACTGAGTAAGGCTTGCGAAGAAGTGGATGCAGTACTTGTTTTGGATGAAATACAATCCGGCTACGGGCGTAGCGGTAAATTTTTTGCTCACCAACATGCAGGTATCCGTCCCGATATGATTACGGTTGCAAAGGGGATTGGCAATGGCTTTCCGATGGCTGGTGTCCTGATCAGTCCGAAATTCAAACCCGTATATGGACAATTGGGAACCACTTTTGGTGGTAACCACCTGGCTTGTGCTGCTGCTATCGCGGTGCTGGATGTTATGAAAGGTGAGAACCTGGTAGAGAATGCTGCCAAGGTAGGTGCTCATCTGCTGAAAGAATTGAAACAATTCCCACAGATTAAAGAGGTGCGTGGCGAAGGTTTGATGATCGGTATGGAATTTGACGAACCGATTAAGGAACTGCGTCAGCGTCTGCTGTTCGAACAGAAAGTATTTACCGGAGTCAGTGGTACGAATGTAATCCGTCTGCTCCCGCCTTTGTGTCTGACTATGGCTGAGGCTGATGAATTTATTGGACGCTTTCGTAAAGTGTTGGTATAAGCTGGAGATTCAAGAGGGATAATAATCAGCGAAAGAAAATAAGGTCTCGTCAGGAAACATTTCGGTTCCGGCGAGACTTTTTGATTTCATCTTCTTCAAAGTAATTTTATTTTTAGCTTTTCATAATACGTTCTTCTCCTTTTTTCCCTTATCTTTGTAGCTATAGACTTAATCTTTAATAATATGAAAGTAGCAATTATTGGTGCGGGAAATATGGGAGGGGCCATTGCTCGCGGCCTTGCCCAAGGCACTATCATTCCAGCGAGTGATGTAACAGTAGCCGATCCGTTCAGCGGAAGTCTGGAAACTCTACAGGCGGATTATCCGGAGATTAATGTGACAACGGAAAATCCGAAAGCGATAAAGGATGCCGATATCGTTATTCTGGCTGTAAAGCCGTGGTTGATAGACCAAGTGTTGAGTGTGGTTCATTTGACTCCCCGGCAAGTATTGGTTTCTATTGCAGGTGGTGTAACTTTCGAACAGCTGGTAAAGAGTGTAGGTCCGGAACAGACCATATTCCGTTTGATTCCCAATACTGCTATTTCTCAGTTGGAAAGTATGACTTTGATATCCAGTCGTAACGCCAGTAAGGAACAAGAACAACTGATGCTGGATATCTTTAATGAATTAGGATTGGCTATGCTTATTCCTGAAAGTCAGATGGCTGCTACTACGGCTTTGACTTCATGTGGTATCGCATATGTCTTGAAATATATTCAGGCAGCTATGCAGGCAGGTATTGAATTGGGGATCTATCCGAAAGATGCACAGAAAATGGTTGCCCAGTCTGTGAAAGGAGCCGCTTCCTTGATATTGAATAATGATACTCATCCCAGTGTGGAAATAGATAAGGTGTGTACGCCCGGTGGTATGACTATCAAGGGTATTAATGAATTGGATCACGAAGGGTTTGACTCAGCGATCATTAAAGCAATGAAGGCTTGTCTGAAATAGAAGCAACCTCATGGAAATGACGTGGATAACACGGTTCTCGTTTTTGTGTATTGTGTTATCTACGTTTTTATAGAAGGTACTTTTGCAGGTTTAGTATAAAAATATGTTCACTTTTTTGTTTCCGATTTCATATTTCATGTTATCTTTGCTATACAAGATCAGATCTAATGTGAAAGAGAAATATGATAAACACAGAATTGTTCAAAGAAGTGTCACCTTTGTCGGCCAAGGATTGCTTTATTTTGATAGAGCGTCAGAAATCGAATTTTAATTTTCCTATACATATACATCCCGAATATGAACTGAACTATATTGAGAATGCAAAAGGCGCACAACGCATTGTGGGAGACTCCATAGAAGAAATAGAAGAAGAGGAACTGGTGCTGGTCACCAATCCTCAATTGGAACATGCTTGGAGGGATTATAACAACAAGCCGCAGAATATCCATGAAATAACCATTCAGTTTCATTCCGATCTGCTTTCCGACCAGATTCTGAACAGGAACCAGATGATCAGCATTCGGGAACTTTTCCACCGTGCCCGTAAAGGAATCGTGTTCAGCAGGGAGACTATCGCGAAAGTCCGTCCGTTGTTGAAAACGCTGTCTTGTGAGAACGATAGTTTCTATTCCTTGATAAAACTGCTTGTTATTCTTCATGAATTATCATTGGACAAAGGGATGCGTGAGCTGTCAACCGGGCAGTTTGCCATTAACTCTGTTTCCAAAGAGCATACTAACGAGAAGTTGAACAAGGTGCTGGATTATGTTCATTTTCATTTTTCGGAAGTGATCCGTCTTGCAGATGTGGCTAAAATGGTAAATATGAGCGAGGCCTCATTCTGTCGTTTTATCAAACAGCATACTTCCAAAAGTTTTATCGATTTCCTTACTGATATCCGCTTGGGGGCCGCTTCACGTGCTTTGGTTGATTCTTCCTTGTCAATAGCTGAAATAGGATATGATTGTGGCTTTAATAATCTATCCAATTTCAACCGTATCTTTAAAAAGAAAAAAGGAGTGACTCCTAAAGAGTTCCGTGATAATTATCGTAAGAACAAGACTATCATTTAAAAGGTTCGGCCGGAACTTTCTCATGGACTTGCCTGATTTTGACAGCACTAAAAGAAAGCGGATTTTCTGAAAGTTCGGGGATATTGTAGGATTTGAATGCCTGGAAATAATGTTCCGTGTCTTTTTGCGGTACTACGAACGGCTTGTAAGTTGTTTTTTCTTTATTCGGATAGCCAGAACAAGGCTTCTCATATTGACGGTCTCTATTTTGATAAAATATCATAAGTATATGTTCGGATAGTATTGGTTTGTCTGTCGGTAAATTTCCATCTTTGCCTTTGGGTTACAACCTGGTAAAACTTTGAATACTAACCTTAAAAAAGACAAGTGTCATGAAAAAGCTATCTTACCTTTTTGCCGTGGCGGCTTCCGCCGCTTGCCTCTGTGCCTGTACCGATGTTACCGATGCTCTTCCGGCAGAACAAATCCCGGCCGATGCACGTAGTACCTTGGGGGCCGACGTAGTTCTTCAGTGGAACAACGAAGAACAAACCATCGATGGTTTTGGTGTGGCGCAGGCCGGCTGGTCCGACTATCTTTATGCCCACCGCAAGCGTCAGGAGATTATGGATGTGATGTTCGGACAGGACGGGCTTCGCCTCAGTATCCTTAGGGGCGAGGTATTCCCCCATTACGATGAAACCACGTTTAATATGGACGAGGATATCAATCTGTCTTTGGACGATCCTTTTTTCGATATTGATTTCAACCGTGATGAGAATCGTGTTGCCGAAGGCATCGCACAGCGCAACGGACAGTTGTGGATCATGAAAAAAGCGAAGCAGGAATACGGTGTGGACAAACTCATCTTTTCCGTTTGGTCTGCTCCGGCTTATATGAAAAGCAACGGCAGTACCTCGCAAGGTTTTTTGAAACGCGGCAGCTACCAGGCCTTTGCCGACTATCTTTCCAATTTCTGTGATGCCTACACAGCGGCAGGTCTGCCTGTCTATGCCATCTCTCCTGCCAACGAGCCCGAGTATGCGGCAAGCTGGAACTCATGCCTCTGGCTTCCCGGTACCACTACGCTGGGACCGTTCATTGTGAATAACTTAGGTCCCAAGTTGCGACAGACCCATCCCGAAACCCGGATTATCTTTGGCGAGAATGCCCAGTGGTCTGCCATTCTGGGCTTTATCATGGGCAGTAAAAATTATGTGCGCGACATTCTGAACCTGAATCCTAAAATCACCAACTTTCCCGTCATTGCCGCCGGACATGGCTATGTGGATCCTGTGACCGGGAAAGATCCTGCCATTGAACCGTTCAGCAAAGCCGAATCGAAGGGAATTCCCGTGTGGCTGACCGAAATCAGCGATCCTACGGAAAGTTATGATGCTACCATGACCAGTGGCTTGAAATGGGCGAAGAAGTTCCATCGTTTCTTGTGTGAGGCCAATACCGGCGCTATTGTGTGGTGGGCAGGTGCTATACCGGATGGCGGAACCACCGAGGGGCTGATTAACATTGAAAAGAACCGCGTGGACTATGAAGTGACCAAGCGTTGCGAGGTGTTCGGCAACTTCTCCCGTTACATCCCTGTAGGAAGCAAGCGCATCTCGGCGCAATATGATTTCGAACAAGGCTATATGGTGTCTGGCTATAAATATGGTGACAACGGTTACACGGTTGTAGCCATCAACCCTGCGGATCATGAAGTAGTTATTTCGTTGGCTCTTGAAAGCGCTCAGGTTTCCGGTGCTTTGCAAGGCTATGTCACCGATGACACCCGTAAATGGGAGCCGGTGGAAGCTGTTCAACCTGCCGATGGTGTCTATATCTTGACATTGCCGGCCCGTAGCGTGGTTTCCTATACCGGAACTGTGTTGAGTAGTTCGTCTTTGTAACGTTGATTCTGTTTTTATTTCTACGCTGCAATAGTTTTTTGTTCCGTCATTGTATTGCGCTGATAAACAGTAATATGAGGTGACGGAATTTCCTGTATCTCCACGAAGTGCTTTTTCGTTTTTTCCTTGCAGAAGCCGGTTCGTCGGATATCGGTTTCCATGTCGGGTACGTAATCTTGATATATGTACGGCAGTATCCGTGCAAGGGGATGGGAGTTTCCATGCAAGAAGACTGCATCATTTGTTGCACCACTCGGCTGAACGTGCCTTTTCACTGTAAGCATTCGGCCTCGTGCGTGTTTTTTTCCCCTCTTTTCCTTCCTACCTTTGTGGCTTCATTATAATCTTAATCCATTATGTGTTCAGTATTA
>ENA-OPZC01000041-OPZC01000041.1-human-gut-metagenome-genome-assembly--contig:-NODE-41-length-23321-cov-1.181081_pt1 | contig 23321 bp, 21 predicted proteins | sample MGYA00242477_ERZ504491 | MGnify/ENA primary metagenome ERZ504491 (study PRJEB26092, sample SAMD00036249) | human gut metagenome | host: Homo sapiens | study: EMG produced TPA metagenomics assembly of... | reverse complement strand
GTCTTGAGCCATAACAGGCTGAACTGATCCTAAAGTAAGGACTCCCATCACTGCAAGAATTGCAAATAACTTTTTCATTGTGTGTCTAATTTTTAAGATTAATTAATTAATTGTTATTTATTTGTTTTAATTGTCTTCCAGTCTGTTGTGCTTTCCATTACAATGCGGAGAGAGCGGGATTCGAACCCGCGAAACACTTTTGGCGTTTACACGCTTTCCAGGCGTGCCTCTTCAACCACTCGAGCATCTCTCCTTTTCGGGCGACACAATACTATCTTTTTTAAAATCGGGTGCAAATTACAAAGAAAATCGGGAACTGCAAGCGATTTCAGCTACAAATGTATTCTTTTTTTTCGTCTTACGTAGAATTAGCCCTGCCAATATTTAAATTACCTATCAAAATTAATAAACTTTAAAAACTTATTCAGCCATTTTGAACACTTTTAAAGCATTATTGGCAGTAATTCTATCCACATCTTTAAAATCCAGACCATAGATTTCGGCAAGTTTCATCGCTACATTCTTTATATAAGAAGACTCGTTCCGTTTTCCCCTGAAAGGCACAGGAGCCAAATAAGGAGAATCCGTTTCAAGAACGATTCTGTCTAAGGGAATATGAGGTAAGACCTCAGCCAGACTACTCTTCTTGAATGTAACGACTCCATTGATCCCAAAGAAAAAACGAGCATACTCTAAAACCTGCCCTGCTTCCTCCAGAGTACCCGTAAAACTATGAAAGATACCGCTTAACTCAGTTTTTTTATAAGGTTCCATCACTTCAAACAACTCCGGAAAAGCTTCACGGCAATGCAACACCAAAGGCAGATGATATTCCAATGCCCATTGAATCTGTATATCCAACGCCTTCTGTTGTTCTTTCAAATATGTCTTATCCCAATACAAATCCATTCCCACCTCACCTACAGCCACAAAAGGATGTTCACCGGAAAGCAGCTTTTTCATCTCATAAATACGGAATAACGAATCAGCCCCAACAGAAGTCGGATGAAATCCAATCATAGGAAAACAATACCCCTTATATGCCGTACAGACATTCAACATCGCTTCCACCGTGGTGTCATCAATATTGGGCATAAAGACTTTAGATACTCCGGAATCCCGAGCACGTTCTATCACAGCCGGCAAATCCTCATCAAACTCCTCAACAAACAAATGAGAATGCGTGTCAATCATATTATACTTTTCTATTCATTAAATGACAAACAAAAGACTTCAGCTCTTCTTTTCTTTCAGAAGGCACAGCTATACTTTCCAACAACGAAAGCCCCTCGACATAATAAGCGTTAATCTTTTCTTCACAAATTCCGCCGATGCCTATCTTATCATAAAGAGCTGTTACAGCTTTTATCTTTTCTTCCGGACAAAAAGCAGTAGAAGCTATCCATTTTTCCAACTCCTTCCGTTGTATCCCATCTGCCAAAGCCAACGCATTGATCAGCATAAAAGTCTTCTTATTGCATAAAATATCTCCACCTATATTTTTTCCAAACACTTTCGAATCCCCATACACATCCAGATAATCATCCTGTAACTGGAATGCCAATCCCATTTTGATACCGAAATCGTATAATTTGCGGGCATCATCTTCCGAAGCCCCCCCTAATACAGCACCAATTTTTAACGCAGCAGACAAAAGTACCGATGTCTTTAAACGAATCATCTCCATAATATTCGGGAACAGTAACATCATTCCGGGTTTCAAATTCCATATCCCACTGCTGTCCTTCACAAATTTCCAAAGCAGTCTGACTGAAAATATCCATCACTTGCTTCAAATAACGCTCCGGACAATTGTTCATCAGCCGATAAGCCAACACCAGCATGGCATCCCCCGAAAGAATAGCCGTATTCTCATCCCAAACCTTATGCACGGTAGGCTTGTTTCTGCGCATATCCGCACAATCCATCAAATCATCATGCAACAATGTATAATTATGATAAGTCTCTATACCTGCCGCTTGTGGTAAAATATCATCCACATTCTCTTTGTAAAGCTGATAGGAAAGCAACATCAAAACAGGACGGATACGTTTACCGCCTAATGACAAGACATACTCTATAGGAGCATACAATCCTTTTGGTTCGCGCACATAAGGCATCGTAGCAAGATAAGTATTTACCTTTTCCAATAACTGGTCTGCAGAAAAAGCCATAAATTATTTTAATTAAGGGGTTCTAGAAAAAGAGGCTGCTTTTTAAAGGCAGCCTCTTAATTAAGATATTAAAGTATTTTATTACTGTAATTTGAAAGTTACAGGCACTGTATATTTCACACGTACAGCTTTACCACGCTGTTTGCCAGGTTTCCATTTCGGCATGGTCTTGATTACACGGAGTGCTTCCTTATCCAAGTAGGGGTCTACACTACGCACAACCACCGGGTCAACGATAGAACCGTCCTTATTAACGACAAACTGAACGATAACCTTACCTTGCACACCGTTTTCCTGAGAAATAGTGGGGTATTTAATATTCTTACCCAAGAAACTTCAAAACATTCAGCCATACCTCCGGGGAATTCAGGCATTTCCTCTACAACTTGGAATATCTGCTGTTCTTCAGGTTCTTCTTCTTCCACTTCTACCGGAACATATTTAACTTCCACAGCCTGACCTGTTTCTTCAGAAGCCTGAATGGCAGTTTCTTCTACTTTAGCATCGTTTTCAACGATCTGAAGCACTTCTTCTACCTTAGGAGCTTCGGGAGGAGGAGGAGCTTGTTTTTGTTCCTGTTCCGTAATAGGGATAATTTCTTCTTCAAATACGACATCGGTTATACCTGTTTCCGTAGTCACTTGCTTGTCGCGATCAGTCCATTCGAAAGCTACAAACATGAGAGCAAGGATAAACACATAACCGATAAGCAGCCAGGTACTCTTTTTACCTTCGAGATCTGCTTTAGGCGATTTTTTAACTTCCATAAATTGTGTTTTAAAATTAAGTGTTTCTCACTGAGGGCAAATGTAACACAAATCTTTTAAATAAAAAGTATTTTCACATGAAAAATATGCTAATTCATTTTATTTTCATCCGATTTCATAGACATACACCCAACTTTTATCTATCTTTGAAGCGTTTTTAGTAGTCACCTATACATTAATTATATATGAAAAAAATAACTATTGCCATTGACGGTTATTCATCATGTGGAAAAAGCACGATGGCCAAAGACTTGGCACGTGAAATAGGATACATTTATATTGATAGCGGTGCCATGTATCGTGCTGTTACATTATATAGCCTACAGAAAGGGTTCTTTACGGAAAGAGGCATCGACACCGAAGCGTTAAAAACAGCGATGCCCGATATACATATTTCATTCCGGTTAAATCCGGAAACACAACGCCCCATGACTTTCCTGAACGATACAAATGTAGAGGATGCCATCCGCAGCATGGAAGTTTCCTCTCATGTAAGTCCTATCGCCGCCTTGGGTTTTGTACGTGAGGCTTTGGTGAAACAACAACAGGAAATGGGAAAGGCCAAAGGAATTGTCATGGACGGAAGGGACATTGGAACCGTTGTTTTCCCCGATGCCGAACTGAAAATATTTGTAACCGCCTCGGCTGCCATACGTGCACAGCGCCGTTATGATGAATTAAGAAGTAAAGGGCAAGAGGCCTCTTATGAAAAAATTCTGGAAAATGTGGAAGAGCGTGACCGTATAGACCAAACCCGTGAAGTCAGCCCGTTACGGCAAGCGGATGACGCTATCTTGTTGGACAACAGCCACATGAGCATTGCCGAACAGAAAAAGTGGCTGACCGAAAAATTTCAAGCAGCGATAAATGGTTAACATAGAGATAGACGAAGGATCTGGGTTCTGCTTCGGAGTCACCACAGCTATCCGTAAAGCAGAAGAAGAACTGGCAAAAGGAAACACTCTTTATTGTCTGGGAGACATTGTACACAACGGACAGGAATGTGAACGCCTAAAAAAAATGGGGCTTATCACAATAAACCACGAAGAGTTTGCCCAATTACACGATGCCAAAGTACTGTTGCGCGCACATGGAGAACCTCCTGAAACATACGCTATAGCCCGTACCAACAACATCGAGATCATTGACGCCACCTGTCCGGTAGTATTACGCCTCCAAAAGCGCATCAAACAGGAGTATGATAATGTTCCGGCAAGTCAAGACACACAAATCGTGATTTATGGCAAGAACGGTCATGCCGAAGTACTGGGGCTGGTAGGTCAAACTCATGGAAAAGCAATTGTCATAGAAACACCTGCTGAAGCTGCTCATCTGGACTTCACCAAAGACATACGCTTGTACTCCCAGACAACCAAGTCTTTGGAAGAATTCTGGCAAATCATAGAATATATCAAGGAGCATATCTCACCCGATGCCACTTTTGAATATTACGACACAATCTGCCGGCAAGTGGCCAACCGGATGCCTAACATCCGCAAATTTGCAGCAGCGCATGATCTGATCTTTTTTGTCTGCGGACGAAAAAGCTCAAACGGAAAGATCTTATATCAAGAATGCAAAAAGATTAATCCGAATTCATACCTCATTGACCAGCCGGAAGAAATAGACCGGAACTTGCTCGAGGACGTCCGTTCCATCGGCATTTGTGGAGCGACTTCCACCCCCAAATGGTTGATGGAAGAATGTAAAAAAGCAATCTTAAACGAAAAATAGACCAATAAAAAATAGAAAATTATCGTTGTCCAACTGATAATTTGTTAACTTTGCGACATAAAAATATTAAAATGGGTATTTATGGGAACGATTAAAAGCATTGGTATTTTAACCTCTGGAGGAGATGCTCCGGGAATGAACGCTGCCATTCGTGCAGTCACACGTTCTGCCATCTATAACGGCTTGAAAGTATATGGCATTTATAGAGGTTACAAAGGATTGGTAACAGATGAAATTCAGGAATTCAAAAGCCAAAATGTTAGCAACATCATACAAATGGGAGGTACCATTCTGAAAACCGCCCGTTGCAAAGAATTCACGACACCCGAAGGACGGGCACAAGCTTACGAAAATATGAAAAAGCACGAGATTGATGCTTTGGTCATTATCGGCGGTGACGGTTCGTTGACCGGTGCACGTATCTTTGCTCAGGAATTTGATGTGCCTTGTATCGGTCTGCCCGGAACGATTGACAACGACCTGTATGGAACCGACACCACCATCGGCTATGATACAGCTTTGAACACAATTTTGGATGCAGTAGATAAAATCCGTGATACGGCAACTTTCTCACGAACGCTTATTTTTTGTTGAAGTGATGGGACGTGATGCAGGTTTCCTGGCATTGAACGGCGCTATTGCCGCAGGTGCAGAAGCAGCTATTATTCCGGAATTCAGCACAGAAGTTGACCAATTGGAAGAATTCATCGAACATGGTTTCCGCAAATCCAAGAGCAGTAGTATCGTATTAGTAGCCGAAAGCGAACTGACCGGGGGTGCAATGCACTATGCCGAACGTGTGAAGAACGAATATCCGCAATACGATGTGCGTGTAACGATATTAGGACATTTGCAACGTGGCGGACGCCCCACAGCGCATGACCGAATTATTGCCAGCCGTATGGGAGTGGCCAGCATCCAAGCACTATTGGAAGGACAACGTAATGTAATGATTGGTATTGATGATGATAAGATTGTTTATGTACCTTTCGCTAAAGCTATAAAGAACGACAAGCCTATAGACAGAGAATTGGTGAACGTACTTCATGAACTTTCTATCTAATTTTTATCCACCACAGACAATAAAAAAAACGCAGATTTAATGAATAATCATAATCTGCGTTTTTTGTTTTGCCTGTTGGCAGCAAAACCTTATTTCAAGGTTGAGAAATAAGCATCCAATAACTTTTTGGCAGCAACAAACGAAGTCAGTTTGCCATTCAGCACCTCTTCCTCTTTTGCAGCCAACATAGAAATTATCTTTTCATTATTATAGAAACTATCACGCAAATGCTCGTTGATAGACTCATACATCCAATACTTAGCCTGTTCATTTCTGCGATATTCAAAATACCCATTCGCTTTCACAAAAGCGAAGTATTCATAGATCATATCCCAGATTTCTTTAATTCCAATACCATAAAAGCCGGAATACGTCATTACTTTAGGACTCCAGCCCGAATCAGGAGCAGGAAACAAATGTAAAGCATTACGGAAATGACTGGCAGCCAGTTTTGCTTTCTCAATATTGCTGCCGTCAGCTTTATTGATAACGATTCCATCCGCCATTTCCATGATACCTCTCTTAATCCCCTGCAATCATCACCAGTACCGGCCAGTTGGATCAGCAAAAAGAAATCCACCATAGAATGCACTGCTGTTTCGCTCTGCCCTACTCCAACCGTTTCAACAAAAATTTTATCAAAGCCCGCCGCCTCACAAAGTATGATCGTTTCACGAGTCTTACGAGCTACTCCTCCCAACGAACCTGCTGACGGACTAGGCCGTATAAAAGACTTCGGATGGACAGATAGTTTCTCCATGCGGGTCTTATCTCCCAAAATACTGCCTTTAGAACGCTCACTACTGGGATCAATAGCTAAAACAGCTAATTTTCCTCCCTTCTCAAGCACATGCAATCCAAATACATCAATAGATGTACTCTTGCCGGCACCGGGCACACCACTGATACCGATTCGCATAGAATTTCCGGAATAAGGCAGACACTTCTCTATCACTTCCTGGGCAATAGCCTGATGTTCCGGTTTTACACTCTCCACTAAAGTAACCGCCTGACTCAATACGGTCACATCACCTTTTACGATGCCTTCTACATATTCACCTACGGAAAACTCACGACGACGAGGTTTTTTACGTAGTTTCAAATAAGGATTCACAATAGATGGTTGCTCAATACCTTTGTTCACTGTCAATCCCTTATATTCTTCACTATTTTCAGGATGTTCCATAGCTATTTTTTTGAGGTTACTTTTACTTTTATAATTATCTTCGGATTGTTAGGATCATTGGTTATCATCAAGACACGCGGAGTACCCTTTACTTTCTTCAAATTTTGACCGAAAGCAGTAATCTTCAACTTGGTAGACGCACCCGGTTTCAAGACACGTTTCTTCAACTGGACCCCCAAAGCAGAATTGAACACCTGCAAATCACGAATTTCCAGATTAGATTTTCCTACATTTTTAATAATAATCGTATGTGCTTTCTTTTCATCACTTTCCAGTTCTCCCATCTGCAACTCTTCGGCAGAAAGATGAATGGCAGGCGGATTCAAGCGTTCCTGCTGACTGATATGTGAGAAATCCGGCAACAATACGGCAGAAACCGGAATTTCATTTTCTTCTCCCACCTTATCTCCCAGGAAACGGGAAAGATAAACAGACGCCGTTGTCAAACCCAGTTTAGGTAACTTTTCCGTATCAAGAGTTATCTTGATTTTACCTGTACGTCCTCTTCCCAGTTTTTCCGGAATGGCAACAGCACTGAGGTAAGGAGGCAAATGCATCAACACAGGGGTGTATAACCTATCTGACGTATTGGCAACCAACAGTTCCATAGTTGGTTTATCCCCTTTATTAGCATCTTCAAATTCTATTTCCTCCTTATTCAAACGGATAGCTCCAATCTGAAAAGGATGAGTGAAAGTATAGTTTTTAGGATCGGCAGTCACTTCTCCCCGAATAGCCAGATAGATAGGTTTATTGGAGGCATTGCAATAAATGCCTACGCTCTTCTGAAAACGTCCGATGGCTTTGGCGTCAAAAGTAGAACTGACACTCCCGGTCTTTCCCGGGGCAATCGGTTCTTTGGGCCAATCAGCAACCGTGCAGCCACAAGAAGTTGTCACATTAGATATCACTAAAGGTTTATCTCCTTTATTAGTGATTTTAAAGGTAGCCGTCACCGGATTTTTCCATAAAATAGTTCCAAATTCATGCGTTGTCTTATCAAATAATGCTTTGGGTTGTGCCTGTACTCCCAAAGTCACTCCCATTAACAAACTTACTATCAGTATAATATGTTTCATACAATTTATTTTTATGCTTTTTTAGATAGCAAAGATAGACAAAAAAACATCCTTTACCCATTTTTTCAGCCTATAATTTATTTTATCTTATGAATAACCTTTATCTTTGTCCCGCATTAAAAATCAGATAAATTATGAAAATAGTAAAACATTACTGGTTCATTGCCATTGCATTGATTACAATGATAAGTTTTTCTTCATGTGAAAACGATGAAGAAAGAGGATTTGATATTTCAGGATTATACGGTAAGACTTGGTGGGGCGAAATGGGATTTGAGGACCCATACGGAGAACGGCTTTACAGTTATATTACATTCACCTCAGGTGCTTTCCCGGATCATGGTGTAGGTACGGAAGAACGCTGTTACTATGATGATGAACTTTATAGGGTATATAAGTTTGACTGGGAAATTCAAAACGGTTGGTTATATCTATATTATTCAGATGGTTATACATTTATAATTGAATATCCATCCGTTTCAGGCCGCTATTTTTATGGCACGGCTGAAGATGGTTTTGAAATAAGATTAGAATGGGTGGACGGCAGAAGCATAAGAAAAAAAGTAAGTTAGCAAGCTAACTTACTTTTTATGAAATCACACAACTAATTCCAGACATCCTGTTTCTCTATTCCACCATCACCCGATATCCTCCCGTATGCCCTCCGAATTCCGGAGCATAAGCAGACTGAACAGTTGCAATTCCAGCCTGATATTCTCCCGTCCGGTTCACATACACCTGATACTCTATCACATAAGTTCCTTTTCTCATCTGATCGATAAAGAACTGGGTCGAAGCATCTTTGGTAGCCTGATAATATCCCAGCCCGTTGCTCCAACGAAATCCCGAAACTGCCTGTAACGGTTCCATACAAGCTGCACGGTCATCCTTGATCTGAACAAAATCCATATCACGGTCAGCCTTTACAGTCAGGCGAACGGTAATCTTATCGCCAACCTTTAACGGAGCTGATTCATTCAAAGCCTCATCCCCTTTATATAATTGACGGCTGACAGACAATCCGTTTCCCTGCCCGCTAATTTGATCCATACTTTCCAGATATTGGGCATAAACGGCTCCCCAACCCATTCCGGTTCCTTCTTTATCCACGCTTACTTTCTTGATATTCATCACATCACCGGACACCGTCTTCTTGATATAACCGATGGCATCATCTGCCGGAGTCCGGATCACTTCTTTACCTAAAGTAATCTCTACTCCTCCTGTATTTGCCAATAAATCCGAAGCTCCTGTAGCCATCAATGCATACACCGCATCAGCCGTGGCAATCGGCGTTTCCCAAGTCTGTGTCTGTTTCTGCTTCAACAGCCAGCGTTTCATTTCATCAATAGCTTTCGTATCTTTTGTTATACGCTGTATAGCTTCCATAGCAGCCACTTCAGTCGGAATTTTATAACTGAACCATGAATATCGGGCTTTAGGAGTATCAAAGTAACGTCCCATTTCATCCGTCACAACAGAATACTCCATCAATGACTGCATAAACAGCTTGGCTTCTGCCACCTTACCGGCTTGCTGCAAGATGATAGCTCCCAACGCCTTTTCATAAATCGTCAGTTCTTTTCCCTCACCGGACAACTTGTCTATGAAATACCGGTTCACCTTTTCATCAACCGGAGCCTTGCCATCCAAAGCGCAGATATACAAATACCTGAGAACCTGCTCTGACGGACGGATACCGACAGCCCCTTTCTTTTCAGCTTCTTTCATAGACTTATACTCTTCGGCTGCCTGCTTGCCTAAATACTCGAACCCTTTTTGAATCATAGGCTGCATCCGGCTGTCAGCATCCTGATGAGTCAATGCATTCAGCCGGACCAGCATTTCCATTACCTGAGTAGTTACATAGCGGCTGCCTTGCATACCTTTATACCAACTCCATGCGCCATCGGCATTTTGCAATTCTCCCAGTTTCTCTACAGAAACAGCCAGTTGGCTATTCATTGTATTCAGGTCAAACAAAGTGGCGATACGCTGTTTTTTGTTCGGCTTCATTGGTAGCCTCTGCCAGCCAGGGAGTTTCAGCCAGCAGGATATTTTTCAGTTCCTGATTCTTTTGCAGATTGCTCATAAAAGTTTCCTTCGTGCCACCTTGAGCCTTCCAGCTATCAAAGACTTGCTTGATACGGGGATTTTCTTTGACTATATATGCAGCCAATGAATGGGCATAATAAGCGGTAGCCCAGGAAAGAGCATCTTCATTCTGAGGATGAGCCACTACAGGCAAAGCCTGCACGGCATACCAAGCCGGATGGGCAGTAAATTCTACGGTCAACCGTTGTTCGGAAGCCGTTTTGCTATGCTTGTTAAACAGGTTTTCCAAAGAGAAAGTATGCGCACCTTCCCCATTCACGTTCAGAGGAACGGTTTCCGTCACCCACTGTTTGTCTGTCAGTACGGGGATGTAACGCTGTTCTCCATCACTGAAGGTATCTCCATCCGCTACCATCCGGCATGCCATTACCGTATATTTGTCACTCACTTCAAAAGTAAAGTTCACATGCCCGGTTTCTCCTCCCTTCACGTCAAACTTCTGTTTTTGTGAATAGAATACCTTTTCTGTTTCCGGATTGAACAATTCCATGCAAACAGTCCCTTTCACTCCCTTGTCCGACAGGTTCATCAGTGAAGCGGCAATATTCGCCTTATCTCCCACGCGGGACAAAGCGGGGCATATTAGGCTGAAGCATAAACTCTTTGCTGGCAGTAGCGGTAGCTTCTATCTTTCCATAATCCACATTCCGGGTATGTGCCAAGCCCATAAACTTCCATCGGGTAAGGCTCTCGGGCAGTACAAAGGAAATACTGATTTCACCTGTTTCATTGGTGCGGAGCTGTGGATAAAAGAATGCCGTTTCCGCAAAGTTTTCACGTATCTGTATATCACCTGTTTCTGCCAGTTCTTCAGAACTGTCCATTTCTGCATTTTCCTGTGCAGACGTCTCTACCATTTCTTCCTGGAGCACCATATCAGTAACAGCCTCTTGTTTCATCACAGCATTTGCCGCACTCCTACCTCTTATCTTCAAAGATCCTGTAAGAGCGGCACGAGGCTACCTCCATAACCTACCACCACAGCCTCCATTCTTCCTGTAGATGGAATGATCAATTCACTATATTCCAAAGGAACTGCACGAAGCCTCTTCAACGGGAAATCAACATACAAATAAGCATTCCGCATATAGGATGTATTCCAATAAGTCAAAGGAACCACATAATGAAAGTCCACTCCAAAGTCCAGCTTATGTGCACTATATATCTTATCCAGAGAAGCGTCATACATGGTAGCCAGCATTTCAGCCTCAGCCGGGCGCCCATCCGGATAAAGTACCGTCAGTTTCCATTCCTCTTCCTGTCCCGGACGAAGTTTGTCACGGAACGTAGTCCATTTCAGCTGCAACTTCTTCTCAGGGGCCGGTTTCATAATCTGTGCATTATGACTGTAAAGTCTGCCGTCTTTCACAAATGCCATACTTACCAGAATGCCGTCACCATATTCCTTCTTATAAGGGAAGCGGAAACTGATCACCGAGTCCGAAAGCTGTATACGTTTGCTTTCCAAGCGCTTGTTGCCTGCAAACACATCATAAAGCAGATAGACATTCTTTTCGCTGCTACCTATATATATAGTAGCTGGAGATGCTGCATCAAATTCCAGACCATCCTGATAGAACCAATCCGTTATCACGAAGGGCGGACGCTTGTCGTTCAATGAAAACAGAAGGAAATTCTTAAATGCCGTACACTCTCTGCCTTGTGTATCCTTAGCCGAAAGCTTCAAACGATAATTACCGGAAGGCAGGGCATAAATAGCCTCAGGAACAAAACTCTTGTTGGCTTCCACCGTACCGGTCAATATCTTTCTGCCTTCTTTTTCCTGACCGTCTTTCTGCTTCTCCATTTCGACTACCTGATAAGTAACCGGAGTATCTACCGGCTCACCCGAAAGATTCATGGCTGTCAGTTTTATTTCCAGCTTCTTTTCTTTCACCAAATTATCGGGCAGATTATCCATATTCAGCACCATTGAAGTGCTTCCTAAAGGCAATGACAAATTAGCTTGCTGTGTCTCACCTGCACCATCCGTCACATCCGCCTGTATGTTGTACGTATAATACCACAACGGAGATTCTCTCCTGTCCGAATCTATTTCAAAATGCACCGGAACGCTGAACTTACCGTCCGCATCGGTCATTGCCTCTCCCTCCCAACGGGCAGAACCTCTGCCCATAAACCGCCAGAACCAGGCATAGGAACGGGATATATTATAGTGTACCCTGGCATTCTGCACAGGCGCACCGGCAAAAGTCTTTGCCATACCCACCACTTCTATAGAGTCACCCACTTGATACTCCACTTTCACGGGCTCAAACGTGACATCAAAGGTGGGACGTTTATATTCTTCTACCTTAAAACTGACAGAAGTATCGGCCACACGCAAGCTAAAATAACCGGTCAAGCAAGGAGAGGGCAAAACAAACTGTCCGCTGAACGAGCCAAAACCATTCGTCCGTACTTCTACTTTTCCTGTTTCATTATTATTCGCATCATATAGGGATACCGTATATTTTTTATCCGCAAGCACACGCGTAGAATCCTTTTCCATTTCATAAGCCAAGCCGGATACATATACGGTTTGACCGGGACGGTAAATGGAGCGGTCGGTAAATAATTGCAAAACTTCTTTCCTCTTGCTCTCTTTATAGTAATAATCGTTTTTCCAAAGATTCAAGATGGGCATCGCATTATCAGCCGCCGTATGTGCATTATACCAGTATTTGTTACTATTCAGGAAATCCAGTTTCAAAGTACCCTGTTTATCCGCCTGGTAGGTCTGTTGGGGAGAATAACCTCCCCCCTTCTCCGTATAAATGGTTACTTCCGCCTCAGAAACAGGCTGTCCGCTCACTGCATCTACCACCACCAGTTCCAACGTACCATCCGGCAGAGGACGATAAATGGTCTTTAAAGCGGTGACATTCATTAATGTTCCGTCCGAAACGCCCTTCTTCCCATCGGGCACTGCCTTTAAGAAATAAATTCCCGCTTGAGGAGCCTGTATGGTCAGGGTGGTATCGACATTCAAATAATCTGTAGTAGGTTTCAAAGAAAAATGCTCCTCGCGTTGCAAACGGGCATATTTACTTTCAAAATGGGTGGTTCTGTTCTGCAATACGGCAGAGGTAACGGGTAAATTCACCTTATATAACTGCAAGGTGATGCCGGTAAGGTTTTTATAATTTACTTTCACCGACTGCTGTTCACCCGGATAGGCCGTAGCTATTTCCAGTGAAAGGCTTGCATTCAGAATTTCCTTTTCTATATTCTTCAGTTGGTTGATACCTTCGTAACGGGGGTATCCGGCTATTCCTTCACGAACTATCCGCAAGCGCTCTACCTGATTATTTTGATACTGTAGGAATTGTGCCAAAGCCAGATAAGCTTCAGGGACTGTTTTCACAGCCGGATAAGTATGAATCCACTTCCGGAGTTCCTGTTGGCATACGTCATTCGAGAAGTTTCCGGAAAAATTGCGGTACAGGTAATTCAATGCGTCTATCCCGGTCAGCAACCAACCCTCACGCTCCGTTTCCGTATCGTATGCTTTCAGCAAGGACTGATAAGTCTGCATGACAGCTGCCGTCAGGTCACAATCAGAGACGGGAACAAACTGATAAGTAACAAACTGATCCATATCCGTCATATCCGCAGGCAGACTGTTTGTCTGATTTGCTTTAGCAGCCGCCTGCCACCTGTACTGCTGCATGATTTGTATGGCACGACGTGCCAGCAGGTTGTACAGATTATCACGAAAATACCGTTTACTAGCCTCTCCCACTCTCACCATAGGTCTCAATTTCTCGACCGGGATAAGTAATAACCGGTCTTTATCCTTGAGAGAGGCCTGCAAATAACCCAATCCTTTTTTTACGTCGGCAGGCATGGTCATTTCACCCAGAATGGAATACAATATAGCTTTGTCTTCCATACTGCCGGTTTGGGAAGCCCATTGTTCCAAACCATTCATATCTACCTTCAAGCTATCGGGAGTTAAAAGGGAACGGTACTGCATGGCAGTGAGATAGGCTTTCATCATTTGCGGTACATTCTGTTCCGCTTTTGCTTTATCGTAGATTTTCATTGCTTCGGAAATAACCGACTTGGGCAGATCCTTTCGTTCCAATACTTCCAGTTCTTTCCACAAATTGTCATAGGTTTGTGCCTGCATAGGAGCAAATACGCTCATTACCAGTAACACTATCAAAGATAAATAACGAATTTTCATATCTACAATCTTTTAGTTCGTACTAAGTCTTCTTTAACAAAGAAACGAAATAGATGTTTAAAGACTGCATACGTTTTAATTAAAATAACTAAAACAGAAAAGGAAAGATCTTTCAGCGCAGCCAAAGCAAACGTTGCAGCACCAGTCTTTTATAGGGTTTCTTCATGTCTTCGGGCAGGAAGGAAACATCTATCAGTTCCATCCATTTAATGATGGAACGTCGGAATTTCCAAGCGATGTTCTCTATTACCTTGCCACTGCCCCCCGGCGAGCTCCTCCGTATCCTCGGGCATGACAATAACCGTGGACAGCAATGGTATGCAGGCGTCAGACTATAGCCCATCCCCGTATCATACAATGAAAAGTTCTTCAGGTGCCAGCCGGATAACGCAAGAATCCGGCATCATAGACAAAGGTAAAACCATTTTCGTCTTCCGTCAGCGTCCCCGCGTAGATATATATCATTCAGGTATATTTTTCCCCTTCTCATACGCTATGCTCCTTTCCTGCAGGCACTGCTCCCACTTCATACCCGAAGAGGGCAAGCACCTGGTTTACCTTGTCTATTCGCAAAGTTTGCTTTCCTTGTTCCAACTCGCGCACAAAGCGAAGCCCCACTCCCGCCTTAGCTGCCAAATCTACTTGCGTAAGTCCGAACCGCTTGCGCATTTCCTTAACAAACAATGACAATGAATTATTCATAATTACACCCTTTAGGGTACCAATATAGCAAAACCAGCGATAATTACACCCTAATGGGTATAATTTATTAGCTTCTTTTGCATAATATACCCGAAAGGGTGCAAAGTATTAGCCCAAACCAGCGCATTACGGAAAACCAGGAGTATTCAGCAAATTCGTGATACAAAGAAAAAGGACAGGAAAATTCCTTCAAAAGCTTCAGCCTCTCCGCAAACCCTTTGCCGGTGGGCATTCCGGCTGAAGGATTACACCTGAAAATGCTTCAGCCCGAAGAAAAATCCTTCAGCCGCACCCTCTTGGGGTATGCATACTCCGCACAGATTGGTTCCCCAATGCTTCAAAAGTCCTATATCCAGGCACTTGTCACCGTATCGCACCCCTAAATGAGCAAACTGACACAACCGGAAACATATTCTTTTTCATCAGGATAAGTTTGTATTTTCTGTCCATCACTTAGGTGAACACGCCATTCCACTTTGGTGAAGATCCATTGTCACCTGTATAAAACGGCTGCTTCACTAAGGTGAAGCAATAAAGCTGTTACGGCAGTCAAAGCAAACTCTTCCTAATAGTAACATCATTTCCAACAGGCATAAAAGCACCAGAGAAAATGAACTTCCACAAACACATCCCGAACAGCCAAACAGTAAGCTTCCATAATCGGGCTGAAGGAATTTCCAAAGGCAATCCTTCAGCCGCTTCGCCCTATTGACGGGCTTTTGCGGAGAGGCTGAAGCTTCTGAAACAAAAAACAGGGCAATGTCCCCGGAGGCACTGATAATCACCTCAATGGTAGCAGAAACCGACAAGTGTACACATGAAGCGGCAGTTTCCGAATAAAATAAGCCCTCTCCCGCATATATAGCCGGAAATATCGTATATTTGCTCTGTACTAAAGAAATAGAACCACTATGAAGAAAGAAGAATTAATGCGGAAAGCCATTGAGCTTTCTATAGAGAATGTGGCAAACGGCGGCGGACCCTTTGGAGCCGTAATTGCCAAAGATGGTGAAATCATTGCGACCGGAGCCAATCGTGTCACCTCACAATGCGACCCTACCGCCCATGCGGAAGTCAGCGCCATCCGTGCGGCGGCAAGCAAACTGGGAACATTCAACTTGAGCGGATGTGAAATTTATACTTCGTGTGAACCGTGTCCCATGTGTCTGGGAGCCATTTACTGGGCACGGCTGGATAAAATGTATTATGCAAACAACAAGACGGATGCCAAGAATATAGGGTTTGACGACTCTTTTATCTATGATGAGTTAAGCCTGAAGCCTTCGGCACGCAAGCTGCCTTCCGAAGTTCTTTTGGCGGAAGAGGCGATAAAGGCATTCCAACAATGGACAGAGAAAAGTGACAAAGTGGAGTATTAATAGAAAGGCGCGGACGAAATCCCTATCATCCGCGCCCGAAATCTTTATAAGATCTTAAAGACTATTCTTTTACCGGCGTATTTTCCAACGTAGCTACCACGAAATCATAGAACTTGCCTACAGAAGGAATAAAGCAGCGTTCATCCGGTGAGTGAGGAGAACGCAAGGTAGGACCGAAAGAAATCATATCCAATCCCGGAACCACCGCACCGATGATACCGCATTCCAAACCGGCATGAATCACTTTCACAGCAGGTTCCGTACCGAATTGTGCCTTATAAGACTCCTTCATGGCTTTCAGAATAGGAGAATCCACATTGGGTTCCCAGCCTGAATAACCACCTGAACGGGTTACTTCCATACCTGCCATAGAGAAACAGCTTTCCAATGCAGTATTCAGATAATCCTTCATTGAATCGCGTGAACTGCGGGCCAGGATTTTTATCTCCGCCTTGCCACCACCTATAGAAACAATAGCCAGATTGGAAGAGGTTTCCACGGTATCGGGGATAGTAGGAATCATACGCATCACTCCATTCTGACAAGCATAAATGGCATCCACCAGATTATCTTTAATTTCATCGGGAACCATCATCGCAGGCAATTCCACCCGTTCTGCCTTGAAGCTGATCGGTGTTTCGTGTACATGATATTCTTCATTCCACAATGCTTCGCACTCCTGCACAAATTCCAGTACGTCCGCTTCTTCTTCAGCCGGAACCGTAATGACCACTTCACATTCACGAGGAATGGCATTACGCATATTGCCACCTTGCCAGGACACCAGGCAAGCCTCATCGTAAGTTATCACCTGGTTCATGAAACGAGCCATCAGCTTGTTGGCATTGGCACGTCCTTCATTTATTTCCAATCCTGAATGACCACCGCGCAGCCCTTTCAAGGTAACTTTCAAAGCAATGTCAGCCGGATCTGTTTCCACTTCTTTATATTCCAACACTGCTGTCAGGTCTTCACCGCCTGCACAACCGATATACAATTCTCCTTCTTCTTCCGAATCCAGATTCAACAGAATATCACCGTCTACCGTTCCCGGCTTCAAACCGAACGCACCGAACATACCGGTTTCTTCGTCGGCAGTAATCAGTGCTTCCAACGGACCATGTTTCAGCGTCTTGTCTTCCATGATAGCCATGATAGCGGCAACACCCATACCATCATCGGCTCCCAAAGTCGTGCCTTTAGCTTTCACCCAATCTCCGTCAATGTAAGTCTCGATAGGATCATTTTCAAAATCATGCACTGTATCGTTATTCTTCTGAGGAACCATGTCCATGTGAGCCTGAAGAATCACCTTCTTACGGTTTTCCATCCCCGGAGTGGCAGGCTTGCGGTAAATGATATTACCGGCTTCGTCCTGGAATGACTCTACGCCTACACTTTTTCCAAAGTTCAGCAAGAACTCTTGCACTTTCTTCAAGTAACCCGAAGGGCGGGGAACCTGAGTCAATGAATAGAAATGCTTCCACACATTCTGCGGAGCGAGAGAGAGAATTGTACTCATAACTTCTTAGTTTTATTTGTGAACGGCAAAGCCGCTAATCCATATATACCCAACAAAATTAATAAAAAAGTTTGTATTCCATGCACTAATAAGGCAAAAATTCCCGCATCTTCTTTTCCCACTCCATAGAGCATCATCATCGTTATGACAGCAAAATGCCACGGACCCGCCCCATTAGGAGTCGGAACTACTACCGCAATGCTACCTACAGCAAACATGACCAGTCCCGCCATCACTCCCAAATTATCGGAAAAATCGAAACAAAAGAAAGAAACATAGAATTGCAGGAAATAGCAAGTCCAGATACCGACGGTATAAAGAATGAACAGAGGCATCCGCTTTACATGACGCAAAGACAGTACACCGACCCATACATTATGGAGAATGCCTTTCACCTTAGCAAAGACCGTCACATTCCTGATCAGAAAAAAAGCCAGCACCAATACGGCCAGCACACAGACGATAGTGATATAGAAATGCCCCGAAGTAAATACCTGTGCCAAAACCGTGGTATCCGTGCCGGTTTCTTTAAAAAAAGTATCGAATACCCTTGCCTGCATTATAAGAGTTACCCCTGTAATCAACGACACACACAGCGTATCAATCAGCCGTTCCGTAACCACCGTACCCAGCGATTTGGAAAAAGATGTACCATCATATTTAGCCAACACCCCGCAACGGGAAATCTCACCTACACGGGGAACAACCAAGTTGGCGGCATAAGACACAAAGATGGCATATACACAATCGGATGTTTTGGGATGCTCGCCCAACGGAGCCAGCGTAAGCTTCCACCGCCAGCCACGAAAAATATGACTAAACACACCAAACACTAATGACACTAACATCCACCCATAGTTCATTCCTCCATCCAAGACCTCCCACACCCGGGAAAAATTGAATCCGTGATACATCCATATCAGTATCGCAGCCCCCAAAAATAACGGAAATGCAATCTGCAAACCTTTATTTATAATCTTTTTTAATCGAGTTCGTTCCAAAATCTGTGTATATTAATTTAGAATGTTTACCTTTGCACGATGCAAAGATACTATCTTAGCGAAATAAACCTATTTATTAACGATAGAAAAATAACGGAATGGGATTAGTAAAGCCAAAAAAATTTCTAGGACAACACTTCTTGAAAGATCTCAGTATTGCAAAAGATATAGCCGATACGGTAGACGTGTGCCCTGACTTGCCAATTCTGGAAGTAGGACCGGGGATGGGGGTACTAACCCAGTTTATTATGCAGAAAAACCGTCCGGTAAAAGTGGTGGAACTGGACTATGAATCTGTAGCCTATCTCCGTGAGAACTTCCCTGCCCTGGAAGATAATATCATTGAAGACGACTTCTTGAAACTGAACCTCGAAAAATTATTTGACGGAAAACCTTTTGTCCTGACCGGCAACTATCCTTATAATATATCCAGCCAGATATTCTTTAAAATGCTGGATTACAAAGACCTGATACCCTGTTGTACCGGAATGATCCAAAAAGAAGTGGCCGAACGCATTGCCGCCGGTCCCGGAAGCAAGACATACGGCATTCTCAGTATCCTGATACAAGCCTGGTACAAAGTAGAATACCTGTTCACCGTACACGAACATGTATTCAATCCGCCTCCCAAGGTGAAAAGTGCGGTCATCCGTATGACACGCAATGAAACGACGGAACTGGGATGCAATGAAAAATTGTTCAAGCTCATTGTAAAAACAACATTCAACCAACGGCGTAAAACTTTGAGAAACTCTATTTCTTCCATTTTAGACAAAGAGAACCCATTGAGCACAGACCCCATTTTCAACAAACGCCCGGAACAGTTGTCTGTACAAGAGTTTATCGAACTGACCAACCAGGTGGAAGCGGCGCTGAAAAACAAGACGGATATTGTCTATAGCAATGATATCGCCCGGAAAGGAACAAACAAGAAAGAATAACACCTATTTATTATATTAACGGAAGAATAGGATGAATAAAGAGGAATTAGAAAAAGTAGAGCAGCTGATCGAGCAAAAAGACTCAGAGCAACTGAAGGACTTGCTTGCCGGACTGCATCCTGCCGACATAGCAGAGCTGTGCAATGAACTGGATGCGGAAGAAGCACGGTTCATATACCTGTTACTGGACAATGAGACTGCCGCCGATGTCCTTATCGAAATGGACGAAGACGCCCGTAAAGAATTCCTGGAAATCCTTCCCTCTGAAACAATCGCCAAACGGTTCGTTGACTACATGGATTCGGATGATGCCGTGGACATTATCCGTGAAATGGACGAGGACAAACAAGAAGAAGTCCTCTCACACATTGAAGACATAGAACAAGCCGGAGACATTGTCGATTTGTTGAAATATGACGAAGACACTGCCGGTGGATTGATGGGTACCGAAATGGTAATCGTAAACGAAAACTGGAGTATGCCCGAATGTCTGAAGGAAATGCGCATCCAGGCGGAAGATATGGACGAAATCTATTATGTATATGTAGTAGACGATGACCAGCGGCTGCGCGGTGTGTTCCCGTTGAAGAAAATGATCACCAGCCTTCCGTATCCAAAGTGAAGCACGTGATGAGGAAAGAACCGATATCCGTCCATGTAGATACCCCTATAGACGAAGTGGTACAAACCATTGAAAAATATGACCTGGTCGCCGTTCCGGTAGTGGACAGTATCGGACGCCTGGTAGGACGGATTACGGTAGACGATGTGATGGACGAAGTACGTGAACAGGCTGAGCGCGACTACCAGCTGGCATCAGGTTTGTCACAAGACGTGGAAACAGACGATAATGTATTCCGCCAGACTACAGCCCGTCTGCCCTGGCTGCTCATCGGCATGATAGGCGGAATAGGAAACTCCATGATTCTGGGCAACTTTGACAGCACTTTTGCCGCACATCCCGAAATGGCCCTCTACATCCCCCTTATCGGCGGAACAGGGGGGAATGTGGGAACACAGTCCTCGGCACTTATCGTACAAGGACTGGCAAACAGCTCGCTGGATGCCCAAAACAACCTGGAAACAAATAGTAAAGGAATCTGTAGTGGCCGTAATCAATGCTACTATTATTTCTATGCTGGTATATATCTATAATTTCATCCGTTTCGGGGCAAGTGCCACCGTGACTTATTCGGTTTCATTCAGCCTGTTTGCAGTAGTCATGTTCGCTTCCATCTTTGGGACCCTGGTTCCTATGACACTGGAAAAACTAAAAATAAGATCCGGCCATCGCTACAGGTCCGTTCATATCCATCACCAATGACATTATAGGTATGATGCTTTATATGGGCATCACCGTATTACTATCCTGACACATTTCACTACAGATTACATAGATTGAAATTCAGAGAAAAACAGATTCACACAGAAACCGGCAAAGAATCACAATAAAAGAGAATCTGTATGAATCTATGTAATCTGCAGTGCATTTATCCCCCTTGATTCTCCTATTTTCTCCACTTTTAAGGATTTTCCTAAAAAAATCGGGAAAAACAGTATGAAGTTCTAATTTATTTCTTTTAATTTGTAAATTGTTGTTATAACAAAAACGCTTACTTTAAAAATCTATACGATGGACTCGAATGAAACTATCCGCCCTTTAACCGAAGTTCCAGTGGAACAGACATCTGAAACTTTGGTATCATCTTCCGCTACTGCAGAAGAAAATAACGCTACGTATGTACCTAAACAAACGAAAGAAGAGGTCATCGAACGTTTAAAAGAAATCAACGAAGACGCCTGCAATGCAGACAAACAAGAGTTGGATTTATTGAAACAGAACTTCTACAAGCTGCACAAGGCTGAGCAAGAAGCCGCCCGTAAGGCATTTATTGATGGCGGAGGTGCTCCTGAGGCATTTATTCCCCAACCGGACGATGCTGAAAGCCGTTTCAAAGATATCATGAGCTCTATCAAAGAGAAAAGAAGCGCCATACAAGCAGAACAAGATAAAGAAAAAGAAGATAACCTGGTGAAAAAGCTCGCCATTATCGACCGCTTGAAAGAACTTGCCGAATCTCCCGAAGATGCCAACAAAGCATACAATGAATTCAAGAAACTGCAACAGGAATGGAACGATATAAAACAGGTGCCGGCTGCCAAGGTAAATGAACTATGGAAAAATTATCAGCACTATGCAGAAAAGTTCTATGACTTGATAAAGCTGAACAATGAATTCCGTGAGTATGATTTTAAAAAGAATCTTGAAATAAAAACTCATCTCTGTGAAGCCGCAGAGAAATTGGCTGATGAAGAAGATGTGATTTCCGCTTTCCACCAATTACAAAAGTTACATCAGGAATTCCGGAATACGGGTCCTGTTGCAAAAGAATTGCGCGAAGATATATGGACCCGGTTCAAAACTGCCTCTACAGCCGTAAACCGTCGTCACCAGCAACATTTCGAAGCCTTAAAAGAAAAAGAGCAACGTAATTTGGATGAAAAGACCGTAATCTGTGAAATTGTGGAAGCAATGGAATACGATACGTTCACTACCTTCCAAGACTGGGAAAACAAAACTCAGGAAATCATTGCTTTGCAAGCTAAATGGAAAACAATTGGTTACGCACCTCAAAAAATGAACGTGAAGATATTCGAACGTTTCCGTGCCGCTTGTGATGAGTTTTTCAAACGCAAAGCCGAGTTCTTCAAATCCATCAAGGAAAGTATGGCAGGCAATCTGGAAAAGAAGAAAGCATTATGTGAAAAAGCAGAAGCACTAAAAGAAAGCACAGACTGGAAAGCAACTGCTGATATTCTAAGCAAATTACAAAAGGAATGGAAAACAATCGGTCCTGTACCTAAAAAGTATTCGGATGCCGTATGGAAACGATTCATTGCCGCATGTGATTATTTCTTCGAGCAAAAGAACAAGGCGACTTCTTCACAACGCTCGGTTGAACAGGAAAACATGGTTCAGAAAAAGGCGATCATTGAAAAATTAAATGCAATTGACGCACAGGAAACACCGGAAGAGGATGCGGGAAACGCCATTCGAGAATTAATGAAAGAATGGAACGGCATCGGTCATGTACCGTTTAAAGAAAAAGATAAACTGTACAAGCAATATCATGGTGTCATTGATAAGTTGTTTGACAAGTTGAATCTTTCCGCATCACAGAAAAAATTAAGTAACTTTAAATCAAGCATCAGTAAGGAAGGCAACCTTTATCGTGAACGCGAAAAACTGGTTCGTGCTTACGAAAACATGAAGAATGAAATTCAAACATACGAGAACAATTTGGGCTTCTTGACCAGTTCTTCCAAAAAAGGTAGCAGTTTGGTTACGGAAATGAATCGTAAAGTGGAAAAACTCAAAGCAGACCTAGAATTGATCTTGAAAAAAATTGAGGTGATCGACCAATCAATGAAAAACGAATAAAAACAGTTATAAAAAGAGTTTAAT
>ENA-OPZC01000040-OPZC01000040.1-human-gut-metagenome-genome-assembly--contig:-NODE-40-length-23427-cov-1.484549_pt1 | contig 23427 bp, 17 predicted proteins | sample MGYA00242477_ERZ504491 | MGnify/ENA primary metagenome ERZ504491 (study PRJEB26092, sample SAMD00036249) | human gut metagenome | host: Homo sapiens | study: EMG produced TPA metagenomics assembly of... | reverse complement strand
ACGAAATCGAACGAATTGAAAGCAAGGGAGAGATGGAGCGTAAATTAGCAGTGATTACAGGTGCCGACGGAGGAATGGGAACAGAGATTACCCGTGCGGTGGCGTTGGCTGGTTATCGGGTGATAATGGCCTGCTGTAACAAGGAAAAGGCTGAGGCTAAGAGAGAGTGGCTGGTGAAGGAAACGGGGAATCCGGAGGTGGAGGTCATGTATATTGATTTGGCTTCGTTGGCTTCTGTGGCTGACTTTGCGGAGCGACTCTGTGCCCGTGGGGAGAGACTGGCATTGCTGATGAACAATGCCGGGACGATGGAAACCGGTCGCAGACTGACGGAGGATGGACTGGAACGTACGGTGAGTGTGAATTATGTGGGGCCTTATCTGTTGACACGCAGGTTGCTTCCACTAATGGGAGAGGGGAGCAGAGTAGTCAACATGGTGTCGTGTACGTATGCAATCGGCCGGCTGGATTTCCCGGATTTTTTCTTGCGCGGAAAGAAGGGGAGTTTCTGGCGAATTCCGGTTTATAGCAATACGAAATTAGCTTTGACACTTTTTACGCTTGAATTGGCAGCTCGTGTGAAGGAGAGAGGAATTGTGGTGAATGCGGCTGATCCGGGCATTGTTTCGACGGATATTATCACCATGCACATGTGGTTTGATCCTTTGACGGATATTTTCTTCCGGCCGTTTATCCGGACACCTCGTCAAGGGGCAGCCACGGCCATCGGTTTGCTGCTGGATGAAGAGGCAGGCAAGCGTACCGGTACATTGAATGTAAGCGGACATGCTGTAAGGTTATCCGGGAAGTATCTTCCTCATGTGCAACAGCGGGAACTGTGGGAGCGTACGGAGGAGATTGTGAAGAAATGGTTATAAGATGTATAAATGAAAACGGGCCGGCTTATCTGTGTGACAAGTCGGCCCGTAGCGTTAAAGATTATGTATTATACCAAGTGAGCAATCAGTTCTTCACGGTCGCCTGCTAACAGGTCGATAACCGGAACTTCAATCATGGTGTAGCATCCCGGTTGCTGCTTCATAGAAGCACGAGCTACACAAACCAGTACCTGAGCTGTCAGAGCCGGGTTGTTGATCTTCATGTCAATTCGAAGAGCTGGTTGTGAGTCTTACCTGATACACCTTTGCGAACCAGGTTTACACCGTGACCTACATCGTTCAGGTCGTCTACGCAAGGAACCTGGATAACGTGTGTTTCATCGTTTACAAAATAGGGGTCAGCTTTGATAGCTGCTTCTACTGTCTTGAAATCTGCACCTTCTTCCAGTTCTACATATACCATACGGCGGTGAATACCTGTTCCCACCGGAATAGTCATAGACAATGCATCTTTTACTCCGGCAATGGCGCGAACGGCTACAGAGTGTCCCATGCTGCGGCCCGGACCGAAGTTAGTGTAAGTGATTCCTTTCGGAGCGATGGCTTCCAGCAGCGTACGTACTACAGAGTCGCTTCCCGGATCCCATCCGGCAGAAATGATGGCTACTGCGTTGTGAGCTTTTGCTGTTTCACCCAAAGAACGGCGCAGGCTGGTAATCTGAGTGTGGATGTCAAAGCTGTCTACCGTGTTGATTCCTAATGCGAGGATTTCTTTTGCATATTGTTCTACGCTGCGGGTCGGAGTTGCCAAAATAGCTACATCTACATCTTTCAGTTCGCGAATATCTTTTACTACAGGATAATCGGCCAGTTCTGCAGGTTTGTTTTCTGCTCCATTACGGCGTACGATACCTGCTACTTCAAAATCAGGAGCTGCTTCAAGTGCTTCCAGTGTGAATTTTCCGATGTTTCCGTAACCTACTACGGCTGCTCTAATCTTTTTCATATTTCTTATTTGTTTTAAGTTGTTTCGTTTTAGTTGGCGCAAAAATACAGAATTAGAATCATTCCAAACAAGCAATAAAGCCACGAATTCCAAAAAAATCTGGCTGAACTTACAATTTATAACTTTCTTATCGTTATTTTTGTTCTCCATTTTATAAATTGTTAGAAAAACATGATTGAATATATCAAAGGAGAACTTGTGGATGCTACTCCGGCGTGGGTGGTTGTAGAGTGTAATGGATTAGGATATGGAATTAATGTGTCGTTGAACACTTACTCTGCCGTACAGGGAAAAAAGGAGGTCAAACTCTATATATATGAGGCCATCCGTGAAGATGCGTATGTGTTATACGGATTTGCTTCCCGTCAGGAGAGGGAATTGTTTTTGTTGCTTATCAGCGTATCGGGCATTGGAGGAAATACAGCACGTATGATTTTGTCGGCACTTTCTCCTTCGGAATTGTGTAACGTAATTGGCAGTGGAAACGACAAGCTGCTGAAGACCGTGAAGGGGATTGGCTTGAAAACGGCCCAGCGTATCATTGTGGAGCTGAAAGACAAGATTGCAGTGACAGGCATAGAGAGTGCGGCAACCATCAAATCGGTGGCTGTAGCTGCCAATACGGAAATATATGAAGAAGCAGTGGCTGCATTGACCATGTTGGGATTTGCACAGGCGCCTTCTCAAAAGGTAACTGCGCAGATTCTCAAGGAGGAACCGGATGCACCTGTGGAAAAAGTAATCAAACTTGCTTTAAAGCGACTTTAAATCAGGATTTTATCGTTTGCCAGTACTTCCTTGGCAGTACTGTAGTACTTTCCCGGCAGTACTGGAGTACTCCCACGGAAGTACTGAAGTACTGCTTAGGGAGTACTGAGCGGTGGGGCTGGTATTCGCGTAAAAGGGCACCGCACCCTCAAAGAGTGTTTCTTCTGTTTTGAAGCAATGCATTTTTTTTGTTCCTTTGTGAAGTTTATTGATTAAAAATTAAGTAGCATGACATTTGCGAGCATTGTATGGGATGTGGATCCGGTGCTGGTTCATTTGGGTTCGCTCGAAATACGTTGGTACGGGCTGATGTGGGGGCTTGGATTTATTCTGGCTTACGAAATGGTCTCCCGTTTGTTTAAGAAGGAAGGGTATCCGGAGAACTGGGCCGACAAACTGTTTGTATATTGTATTGTCAGCAGTGTGATTGGGCTCGTCTGGGGCACTGCCTGTTCTATGAATGGGATTATTATGGAGCGCATCCGGCAGAAATCCTGAAAATCTGGAAAGGCGGACTGGCCAGTCACGGAGGTGTATTTGCCTTGATACTGGCTTTAATCTGGTATTCCAAGACAGTGACGAAAAAAAGTGTGTGGTGGCTGTTCGACCGTATGATACCTGCCGTAGCGGTGGTTTGTATGTGTATCCGTTTCGGTAACCTGATGAACTCCGAGATTTTCGGCTATCCCACGACTTTACCCTGGGGATTTGAGTTTGTCCGCTCGCGTGAATGGCAGGAACTGTATAATCAGAATGGAGTGGCGCAGGCTTGTCATCCTACTCAGATTTATGAAATGCTTTACTGTCTGGTGGCACTGGTCGTATCGTGGTTCATGTATCATAAGCTTCATTTAGGTAAACGAATCGGATTGACTACGGGCGTTTCTTTGCTAATCTTTTTTGGTGCCCGTTTCGGACTGGAATTCATGAAGAATCCGCAGGTAGCTGAAGAAGTTGGTATGACGTTGAACATCGGACAATGGCTGAGTGTGCCATTGATATTGTTAGGTATATATCTGATTGCAACCAGCGGAAAAAGGAAAGAATCCTTTTAATAAAGATAGTTCTCTTGCTTGAAGCAAGTCCTTGTACGAATGTTTCATCTTTGAATAATTATGTTACATGCAACATAATTATTCGAGGATGAAATATTTTTTATATGCCTTTTAGTTGCTGGACCATACATTTGCCATACCGTTTTGAACGGTGTATGAAATAAAATTGGTGTTGAACTTAAATTAATGCGTAAATGAAAAGCGACAAAAGAGCATTATTTTTTACACTCCTGTTTACTATGGTGTGTATGGTATTGCAAGCACAAAGTTTGCAGGTTGAGGGGACTGTGATTTCCAAGTCGGATGGTGAACCCATTATTGGGGCTACTGTACTGGAAAAAGGTACTACAAACGGTACGATTACCGATTTTGATGGTAAATTCTCTTTATCAGTCAAGCAAGGAGCTGAAATTACCATTTCTTATGTAGGTTTTAAATCTCAAACATTAAAAGCTAAAGGAGTTTTGAAGGTTATTCTGGAAGAGGACTCTGAAATGCTGCAGGAAGTTGTGGTGACGGGTTATACCACTCAGCGTAAGGCTGATTTGACTGGATCTGTGGCTGTGGTATCTACAGAATCGCTAAAGACAACTTCTGATACTGATCCCATGCGTGCTTTGCAGGGAAAGGTGGCAGGTATGACGATTACAGGAAACGGTTCTCCGAGTGGTACGGCTACAGTACGTATTCGTGGTATCGGTTCTTTTAACTCTTCTCAGGATCCGCTTTATGTAATTGATGGAGTACCTACTAACATGTCTCTTAACTCATTGAATACGAATGATATTGAGAGTATGCAGGTGTTGAAAGATGCGGCTTCTGCTTCTATTTACGGTTCGCGGGCTTCAAATGGTGTTATTATCATTACTACGAAGAAAGGTAAGAAAGCAGATAAAGTGAAAGTGGATTTCTCAGCCAACCTGACTGCCCAGTTCTATACTTCACAGTCATTGATGGATGTTTGTAATTCATCAGAATATGCTACTGCAATGGCACAGGCCGCATTAAATGATGGACTGGATCCGGTTTCGTATGCAAGCAACTACGGCTTAAATTTGAATGCCGCGTCGGGAACTCCTATTACTGTCTGGAACCCGAGTACTAGCCAGTATGTAAATTATACGGTCAATGGTTTGTATGACGGATATATTAACAGTAAGAAAACCATGCGTTACTCTGATACTGACTGGATGGATGAAATATCAAGAGTAGGTTTCTCTCAGAATTATGATCTTTCTCTTTCACATGCCAATGATAAACATTCTACTATGTTCTCATTGGGATATAAAAAGAATAATGGTATTTTGAAATATACGGATTTTGAAAACATTTCTGCTCGTATGAATTCATCATACAATGTGAATAAATACATTACGGTTGGAGAAAACTTTACGGTAACTTATACCAGTCAGGTAGACTGTGCACCGATGGAAAATGCGTTGAAGATGGCTCCTATTGTACCGGTGTATGAAGAAGACGGAACTACATTCTCTGGTCCAGTCGGAGGTATGAGTGACCGTCAGAATCCTTTGCGTGAACAGTATCAAAATAAAGACAATGCATTGAACTACTGGAGATTGTTCGGAAATGGATATGTAGATATAAAACCTTTCAAGGGTTTTGTCTTCCGTTCTAACTTCGGATTGGATTTCTATAATTCATTTATTAATGCAATGACTCATACCTATCATTCTGATATTGTAAACAATGACATTGCTAAAACTACCTTGTCAAATAAGAATGAAGTGAACTGGACATGGTCAAATACCATCAATTATAATTTTACTGTAGCCAGCAAGCACGACATCAATGTGTTGTTGGGAGCTGAATTGTCAAAGCAAAGTTCTATTGATTTTTCTGCTTATTCAGAAGGCTATGCGTTGGAGGATGTAGATTATATGTGGCCTAATGCCGCTACAGGTGTGATGAAGAACACAGGTGCTAAGGTCGGATATAGATTAGCTTCTTTCTTTGGGAAAGTAGATTACAACTATGATGACTTTATTTTGGCTTCATTTACAATCCGTCAAGATGGTTCTTCTCGTTTTGGAAAAGGAAATCGTTGGGGTACTTTCCCAGCTGCTACATTGGGTGTACGTTTGTCTAAATTCTTGAAAGCAAACTGGCTGGATGATTGGAAGGTTCGATTGTCTTGGGGACAGACCGGTAACCAGGCTATTGATAATAATGCGCAGTTTGGATTGTTTGTTGTAGATTATGGGTTGGATCGTGTGACTTCTACTGCGTATGACTTGTATCTTCAGGGTTCAGGTACTTTCCCTTCAGGGTATCGTGCTACTCAGCTTGCTAATCCGGATTTGAAATGGGAGTCGGCTACACAATATAATATAGGTACCGATTTTGCATTCCTGAACAACAGTTTGTATGGAACTATTGATGGGTATATTAAGGATGTAGATGACATGTTGATTAACCCAGCTTATTTAGGAGCTATTGGTGAAGGTGGTGCGTCTTGGCTGAATGGACCTTCTTTGCGGAACTGGGGTATGGAGTTCAGTTTAGGATATCGGAAGTCGTTGGCCTGTGGCTTAGGCTTGGATATCAATGCTAATGTAGACTTCTTCCGAAATAAAGTGACTTATCTGCCGGCTACCACTACGGGTTCATACGCACATACGTCTAAAGAAAATCTGGTAGAGTCTGGCATGCCTTATGGTTCTTCTGTAGGATATGTAGTAGAAGGTATTTTCCAGAACCAGGCTGAAGTAGATGCTTCCGGACAGGCAAATGCTCGTGTGGGCGGTTTGAAATATGCGGATTTGGATGGAAATGGCATCATTACTTCTGATGATCAGGATTGGATTTATAATCCGGTTCCGGCTTTCTCTTATGGATTGAATATTGCATTGAACTATAAGAACTTTGATTTGAGCATGTTCTGGCAGGGGGTATACGATCAGGATGTATACAATAACCAAAAGGCGCAAACTGATTTCTGGAGTATTACCGATGCAGGTTCTAATAAAGGATCTCGTTTGTTGGGAGCTTGGAACACCAATAACACCGGTTCTACTATACCGGCTCTGACTACCAATAATACGGCAGACGAGGGTAGAGCTTCCAGCTATTATGTAGAAAACGGATCTTATTTGAAATTACGTAATCTTCAGGTGGGATATACGGTTCCTGCTTCTTTCTTGTCGAAGTTTAAGATGAGCAGTGCCCGAATTTACTTGTCAGGTCAAAATCTGCTGACTGTCAAGAGTAAGAGTTTGACTTGTCCCGATCCGGAGAATCCGAACTGGAATTATCCGCTTGCTACTTCTGTTTCATTTGGTTTACAAATTGGTTTTTAAATTTAAAATAATGGATATGATGAAAAAAATATATATTTCTGGCAGCTTGTGCATTAGGTTTGTCATTGACAAGTTGTGAAGATTTTTTAGACTATACTCCAACTGCTGTGGTGGATGAAGAACAGGCACTTTCCGAACCGGAGAAAATGGTAAATTCGGCTTATGCCATGTTGGGAGATTGCTGGTACACTTATCCGTTTAACCTGTTCCCCTATGGTGACGTAAGTCTGATGATTGCCTGAAGGGTGGTTCGGGAACAACAGATACAGGCTATCATGCTTTTGACATTTGGACTACATTGACCGCTACGACTCCTGGTGAAATGGATGAACTTTGGTATCGTTTGTATGCTGCTGTTTCTCGTTGTAACCGTGCATTGATTTCGTTGGAACGGAATGGAGATAGTTTGGGAAAAGATGTAAAAGATCAGCGAATTGCTGAAGTACGTTTTTTACGTGGACATTTCTATTTTAAACTTCTGACCGTGTTCCGTCAGGTTCCTTGGATTGATGAGCAAGTGGTAGAGGACAACTCTCATGAGCAGGTCAGCAATACAGCATTGACTTACGAACAATTGTTTCAGAAAGTAATTGATGATTTCAAGGCGGCTTATGATGTGTTACCGGTAAAAGAACCGGGTGAGGATGGCCGGGCTAATAAGATAGCGGCTGCAGCCTATCTGGCTAAATGTTATCTGACTTTGGCGTGGGGAGATGGATATGAAGCAACTACCGGTGAAAGTCATATCAATTCTGAATACATGCAGAAAGTCATAACTTATACGGATGATGTGGTAGCTTCTGATTATGGATACCTGGAAGATTATGGCGATATCTTCTTGCCTGCTTATAAAAATAGTAAGGAATCAATTTTTGCAGTTCAGTGTTCTGATTATGAGGATGATAATACAACCTATGGACGTGCTAACTGGTCGAATACATTGAATGGTTGTTGGAAGATGTGGTCTTGTGGTTGGGACTTCCACAAGCCTTCTCAAAATCTGGTCAATGCCTTTAAGACACGAAATGGGTTGCCGATGTTTGATGATTACAATGACCAGATTGACTATCCGATTAATGGACAACCTGACAATCAAAAGTGGGACCCACGTTTGTTCCATACCGTAGGTATGCCCACTTTCCCTTACAAGTATGAGGCTGAATATACGATGACTACTGCCAATTCACGTACACCGAATACGTATGGATACTATACTTCGTTGAAAGAAGTTCCTCAGCGTTCTGAAGGGGAAACCTATAATGGTTCATGGCAGGCATTCGCAATGAATGATTATGTATTCCGTTATACAGATGTGATGTTGATGCGTGCAGAAGCTTTGATTGAACTGAACAGATTAGATGAGGCTGAGAAGATTGTAAATGACATTCGTGGTCGTGCTGCTTTATCGGTCAACAAACACATTAGTTATGCAAAAGATCAGTGTGAGATAGCCCAGTATCCTGATAATTATTTTACATCTAAGGAAGTGGCACGTAAATGTTTGCGCTGGGAACGTCGTTTGGAAATGGCAATGGAGAATGGACGTTTCTTTGATTTGCGTCGTTGGGGAATTGCGTCGGAAACATTGAATGCTTATTTCCTGACTGAGCAGAATGACGTTTACGAAGGACAGACTTATGGACAATATTATAAGGATGCTCATTTTACTGCGGGTAAGAATGAGTTCTTCCCGATACCTTATAACCAGATGTATTATATTCCTGGGTTGTACACTCAGAATAAGGGATATGAATAATAACATAGCGATATATACTAAAAACATAATTTTATGAGAAAGTATGCATATACAATAAAAGTAACCCTGTTGGGACTTTTTTTAGGAATGACATCAGTGGTACAGGCTGATTCTTCATGGACAATTCGGCATTTGGTGTGTGAGCAAAATATTGTTTCTTTGGATGTCACCGAAGATTATTTGCTTCTTCCCATACAAGATGATGCACCGGAAGGTAAAATTTGTATTGTAAAAGATAATGAACAGAAGGGTACTCTTATGAATGTCCGTTTGGCTCGCGAGAGAGTGGATTCATACGTCCCATTTGCTTTGTCGGCTTATAAAGGGCAGCATATTTCAATAGAAATACAAGGGGTTCCTGAAACGGCTCTTTGCTGGAAAGAATTGAAACTGTCGGGCTCATTTGATATGGCGAACAAAGAAAGCTTTCGTCCCGTTTATCATCATACTCCGGCATACGGGTGGATGAACGATCCGAACGGAATGTTTTATAAAGATGGATTATATCATTTGTATTTCCAGTATAATCCGTATGGGTCTGTTTGGGGAAATATGCATTGGGGACATTCTACCAGTACCGATTTGATGCATTGGAAGTTTGAAGGGTGTGCCATCGTACCGGATGCATGGGGGGCCATTTTTAGTGGTTCTTGTGTGGTAGACCATGAAAATACGGCAGGCTTTGGTAAAGAAGCTGTGGTGGCATTCTATACTTCTGCTAAATCTACTCCATGGGGAGATATACAGATGCAGAGCATGGCCTATAGTCTGGATAACGGAAAAACTTTTACGAAATATGAAGGAAATCCTATTCTGACTTCTTCTGAAAAGGATTTTCGTGACCCCAAGGTATTTTGGTATGCACCGGGAAAGCACTGGGTAATGATTCTTGCAGTAGGCCAGCACATGGAAATCTATTCTTCTGTTAACTTGAAGGAATGGAAGAAAGAAAGTGAATTTGGTGCTATGCAGGGGGCTCACGGTGGCGTATGGGAATGTCCGGATTTGGTGGAAATTCCTGTAGAGGGCACTCGCGAGAAAAAATGGGTACTAATATGTAACCTGAATCCTGGAGGTCCTTTTGGGGGCAGTGCCGCTCAGTATTTCGTAGGTTCATTCGATGGAAAGAAGTTTGTAAACGAATCGCCTACTCAGACAAAGTGGATGGATTGGGGAAAGGATAACTACGCTACTGTAACATGGAGCAATGCACCTGACGGACGTTGCATTGCATTAGGATGGATGAGTAACTGGCAGTATGCCAATAATGTTCCTACCCGTCAGTATCGTAGTGCCAATACTCTTGCTCGTGATTTAACGCTTTATCGCGAGAGACAGGAGTTGTATTTAAAAAGTACCCCTTCAGTGGAAGTGAAAAAAGCACGTGGAAAGAAAGTTTCAATACCTTCATTTAAGGTTTCCGAGAAGCATGAAATAGTAAATTTGTTCGAAGAAAAGCAAGGAGCCTATGAAGTAGAAATAGTCATTCAGAATGCAGGCGCATCAAAGATTGCTTTTTGCCTGTTGAATGATAAAGGAGAGAAAGTCTCTATGTATTATGACTTGAATCGTAAACAATTTGTGATGGATCGTAGTGAGAGCGGAACAGTTGATTTTAGCAAGGACTTTCCTGCAGTTACGGTTGCTCCGGTGAATGTTGACAAAGAGTTGACTTTACGCTTGTTTGTCGATCGGTCAAGTATTGAAGCTTTTGGTGAGGATGGAAAATTTGTGATGACAAATTTGGTCTTCCCTTCACGGCCTTATGTAAAAATGTGCTTTGAAGCGGATAAGAACGGGTATGCAGTGAAATCATTGAATGTGTATAAATTGCAGTAACTGTCCTCCTTGCTAGTAAAAATGTTGCGTCCTGTAGTAATATTGTTACATAAAACAATATTGTCATAGGATGCAACATTCGTTATGGCCTTGTAGCTGGCAATCACTTACTTTTGCGGTGAACAAATAAAAAATTTCATGCTAACATACTAATTTTAATAATGCTATGAAGGCCGAAAAAAAACAGTTTTCAAATCGTATGGGAGCTGCGGTATTGCTGCTCGCCTTGGCTTGTGTAAATGGATATGCACAAGAAAACAAATCATCAAATGACGGTAGTTCTAAAGAAGAAGGTAACCGTAATGTCATGTTGAATGCTGCCAGCGCAAACGGACCTCGTGAAATTCAGATTGGTCTTCCTTCTGCGGATGTGAATGTGCTTGAAAATGGAATTCCGGTAACGTATGCTACGAATCCGCACAGTGTAAACTCTTTGTGGCGTGCAGATGCCAGCTTGAACCATGTAGGATTGTTGAAAATTTCAGAAACTGCCATTACAACCGGTAATATCGGATATGCAGTCAATTCTTTCACTCAGCTTGGTGAAAAAGGTTTTCATGGAACATTGAATTATAAGTCCAATCATTTCGGCATGCAGGAGTTCTCTCTGAATCTGAACGGAGAAATTGCTAACGATTGGTTCTATAGTGGAAGCATCTATCAGATTTGACCGGGAACATTCAAAATCAAATCTACTCCTTTCCAGGATCGTACACAGATTTATAAGTTTGCCTTGACAAAACGCTATAACAATAACCGGGGTGAGTTTACGGCTATGTATCATTACAGTAACAGTCATCCGGTATATATGTATGCCACTCAGTCGGCTCCGTTTATTTACGTAGGTGATGGTAGCGTAAGAGAGTTGGGTGCTTTTGCTTTGGGTACGACTTCTTATCTTCCGGTTGACAATGAAATGGTGTATCGCGACATGCGTACAGGGGAGTTGAAGAAAACAAGCTTGTATGATGCCGTACAGAATAAGGGTAGTGAGTTTACCTTAATGAACAATTACAACTGGGATAACGGTTTGTCTTGGAAAGTAATCATGAAATACGACCATGCGACCGGTTCTTGTGTGTACCAGACTCCGATGGAACTTTCACAGCGTGCAAACAGTGCTATTAATTATCAATATGAAGCAGAAGACGGTAGCATGAGAGCATACGATGGCGAATATGTACAGAGCCGTATGTCTTGCTTGAACCGTGGTTTCATTGATGAAGTAATGTTTACTACTGAGCTGTCTCGTAAATTGTCTAACGGTACATGGCGTTTGGGATTGAACGAATGGTATTATGATATTGATTATGCATCAAATACTACGATGTATGACCAGTCTGTACCGACTGACGGAAGCTATCCGGTCCGCCTTTATAATCCTGATTATAATGTAGCAGGAAGTGGACGTACCTATGGAGGAAATGGATATTACTATGACTTCAACAAGAATGCATCAGAATATTATAAAGGTCATGAAAACAAATTGGCTGTATATTTCACTCACGACTGGGATGTAACCGACAAATTAAACCTTTACTACGGTGCTCGTCTGGAATACCAGGCTCTTCGTGGAAACAATGCAGCTGTTAAAGATGCTGATGGCAATTTTGTAGGACGTTTTGCTGATTATTATCTGGGAGCTACTGCACCTAATGGAACAAAGATTGAACCGACTCCGATGGAGTATGACTGGTTTAATTACGCACTGAGTGCAGCCGCTACTTATAAGTTGACCAAACAGTTCGGATTTACTGGAGACTTTACTTACATTACCCAGCATCCGAGAATTGAGAACTTTGCTCCGGCTGTATTGCCGAATACCGATAAGATTTCAGTACCTCTGGGACGTGCCGGTATCTACTATAACAACGAATGGTTGAGCTTGACTTCATTGTTCTCTTATATCTCAAAGACCAACAACAACTCTACATTGAACTTGCAGCATAGCGTAAATGGAGTAAACGAAATCTTGGCTGCTCCGTTGAACTATGACATCAAGACATTGGGTTGGACTACTGACGTGGTAGCTCGTCCGTTTAAAGGTTTTGATTTGCACTTCCTCTTCACTTACCAGAAGCCGACTTACAAGAAATATGAAACTTCTGTGAAGTTCTCAGACGGTTATGTAGGTCAGATCAATGCCACTGGTAACATCGTAGCAGAAATCCCGCAGGTAATCGTGGAAATCGACCCGAGCTATATGATTACAAAAGATTTGAAAATCTGGACCAGCTTCCGTTACTTTAGCAAGACATACGCTAATATCAACGATGCCTATTATTTCAATGGCCGTTGGGAAACCTTCGGTGGTTTGAACTGGCAGGTAAACAAGAAGCTGTCATTAGGCTGTTCAGTTGTTAACTTCCTGAACCAGACTGGTGCAAAAGGAAGTATCGCAGGTGCAGAACTTGTAACGAGGAAGAAGCTGGAAAATATGCCAATACAGTAATGGCAGGAAGCTACATCCGTCCGTTCACAGTAGAATTCTCTGCACAGCTTAAATTCTGACATTCATTTTTCTATTCCGATAAATTCCCGGCACAACGAATCCATGAGTTGTGCCGGTTATAAAAAGTTTTCAATAGGTATTTTTAAAAGAATAATTTGTATTTTTAATCCCATAAAACAACGTATCATGAAAAAGAATTTTGTTAACCTCGCATTAGGAGCGTTTTTCTTGACTGGTATGTGGGCATGCCAATCACAAAAAAATAACTTAGTATTTGAGCATCAGGGAGACACTTTGACTGTCGTACACATAAAGAATCCTTCTAAATATCTTTTGCTTCCTATCCAGGAATCATCTAATGAGGGAAAGGTGAAATTAGTAACCGGAAGCCCGGCTGATATGCCGATGGATGTACGTCTGGCAGTAGACAGCGTAGAGTATTACGTACCCTTTGAATTGCCTCAAGGAGCTAAGGAAGCTACTGTTACCATTGGAAAAGTGGCTGCAAACGCTGTATGCTGGGAGCATATTCAGTTGTCGGATACTTTTAATACGGCAAATACGGACTATTATCGTCCGGTATATCACCACACACCGCTTTATGGCTGGATGAACGATGCCAACGGACTGGTGTATAAAGATGGAGAGTATCATTTGTATTTCCAGTATAATCCTTACGGTTCCAAGTGGGGAAATATGCACTGGGGACATTCAGTTAGTAAGGACTTGATTCATTGGGACCATTTGAATCCTGCTATCGCACGTGACACATTGGGTCACATTTTCTCAGGAAGTACAGTGGTAGACAAGAACAATAGCGCAGGCTACGGAAAAGATTCCATTATCGCTTTCTACACATCTGCCAGCGATGAACACGGACAGATTCAGTGTATGGCTTATAGCAAAGACAATGGACGTACTTATACAAAATACGAGAAAAATCCGATTTTGACTCCGTTTGACGGACTGAAAGATTTCCGCGATCCGAAAGTGTTCTGGTATGAACCAGCTCAGAAATGGTATATGATCGTTTCTGCGGACAAGGAAATGCGTTTCTATTCTTCTTCTAACTTGAAGGACTGGGAATATCAGAGCGGATTTGGTAAAGGTTATGGTGTACAGCCTAATCAGTTTGAATGTCCTGACTTTATCCAGTTGCCGGTTGATGGTGACAAGAACAATATGAAATGGGTGATGATTGTAAATATCAACCCGGGTTGTATGTTCGGTGGTAGCGCTACAGAATATTTCGTAGGTGATTTTGATGGAAAAGAATTCAAATGTGACACGAAACCGGAAGTAACTAAATGGTTGGATTTTGGTAAAGACCACTATGCGACTGTTTGTTTCTCAAATACTGGAGACCGTGTGGTTGCAGTACCTTGGATGAGCAACTGGCAATATGCAAATGTTACTCCTATCCGTCAGTATCGTGGAGCAAATGCCTTGCCGCGTGAACTGTCATTGTACACAAAAGATGGCCAGATTTACATGGCAGCCAATGCTGTAAAGGAAACAGCAGGCTTGCGTAAAGAAACACGTACCATTGACAATCAGACTGTGAAAGGTGAAAGCAAGATTGATGAAATCTTCCCGCAGAATGAGGGTGCTTTCGAAATTGAAATGGATGTAACTCCGGGCGCATCTGCTGTAGCTGGAATGGAACTGCTGAATGACAAGGGTGAAAAGACCAAGATTTATCTGGATATGAAAGCCGGTAAACTGGTAATGGATCGTACAGAAAGTGGATTGGTGGCCTTTGGTGAGAAAGCAGAACCTCATGCCATCGAAAATCATGACCGTCGTAAAACGACTTCTATCAACTATAAGAATGATTTTGCATTAGGCACATGGGCTCCTCTTTCATTGTGTGAAGGAAAAACTTATCATTTGCAGATTTTTGTAGACAAGTGCTCTGTAGAAATCTTTGCTAATGGAGGTCGTATTGCCATGACCAACTTAGTATTCCCTACCAAACCTTATAACTCTATTCGTCTTTACAGTGAAGGTGGTGATTATAAGGTAGAGAATATGAAGATACATAAATTGGGGTTGTAATTTATTAAAAAACCAGACAGACCATGAAAAACTTTTTTATTACGGCTTTAGGCTTGTTTTGGGGTTTTCAGTGCGCGGAAGCAGCGGAAGAAAAGGTTATCCGGATTTCAACGGATAATACGGACCTGGTGCTTCAGGTAGCTGAAAACGGACGTCTCTATCAGACTTACTTGGGTGAAAAACTGTTGCATGAATCGGATTTGAAGAAACTGGACTGGCAGATACATCCTGCATCAGATGCCAGTGTCTCTTCACGTGGATGGGAAGTCTGTTCAGGTTCAGGTAACGAGGATTTCTTTGAACCAGCTTTGGGAGTGACTCATGCCGACGGTAATGCTTCTACCTGGCTTTATTACGTGTCTTCTTCTACAAAAGCTGTGGAAGGAGGAACACAGACTGATATTCATTTGCGTGATGACAAATATCCGGTGAATGTAACCTTGCATTACGTGGCTTACGAAAAGGAGGACGTAATCAAGACTTGGAGTGAAATCTCACACCAGGAGAAAAAGCCTGTACAGTTATTCCGTTACGCTTCTACGATGTTATATTTCAATCGTCCAGCTTACTATTTGACTGAATTCAGTGGTGACTGGGCGAAGGAAGTACAGATGAGTACACAGAAGCTGGAGTTCGGTAAGAAAGTGGTAGATACCAAGCTGGGAAGTCGTGCTGCCATGCATGCACAACCTTTTTTCATGGTCGGTCTGGATACTCCTGCTGCAGAAAATCAGGGGGAGGTCCTGATGGGTACATTGGGATGGACAGGTAACTTCAGCTTTACTTTCGAAGTGGACAATGTGGGTAATCTGCGTGTGATTCCTGCTATTAATCCTTATGCTTCGGTGTATGAGCTTCAGAAGGGCGAAGTGTTCACTACTCCTGAATTTATTTTTACTTTGAGTAATAAGGGTACGGGCGAAGGTAGCCGTCGCCTTCAGAACTGGGCACGGAATTATCAGTTGAAAGATGGAAAAGGTTCTCGTCTGACGTTGTTGAATAACTGGGAGAATACAGGATTCGGCTTTAATCAGAATATTCTTGTCGATCTGATTAAGGAAACGAAAGAACTCGGTGTAGACATGTTCTTGCTAGATGACGGATGGTTTGGCAACAAATACAAACGCAGCAGCGATACAGCCGGACTGGGCGACTGGGATGTAACGGCCGACAAACTTCCTGATGGAATCAATGCGCTGGTTCAGGCGGCTGAAAAAGAAGGAGTGAAGTTCGGTCTCTGGATTGAACCGGAAATGGTGAATCCGAAGAGTGAATTGTTTGAAAAGTATCCTGACTGGGCAATCCATTACCCGAACCGTGAAACCTATTACTATCGTAACCAGCTGGTACTCGATTTGAGTAACCCGAAGGTGCAGGATTATGTGTATTGCATTGTGGATAAGTTGTTGAAGGAAAATCCGGGTATCGCTTATTTCAAATGGGATTGCAACAGCCCGATTACCAATATCTATTCTTCTTATCTGAAAGATGCACAGGGACGCTTGTATATAGATCATGTACGTGGCGTGTACAATGTCATGAAACGGGTAAAAGAGAACTATCCGGATGTACCGATGATGCTTTGCTCTGGTGGTGGCGCACGTTGTGACTATGAAGCGTTGAAATATTTCACGGAATTCTGGTGCAGTGACAACACGGATCCGGTGGAAAGAGCTTATATCCAGTGGGGCTTTTCTCAGTTCTTCCCGGCCAAGGCCATGTGTGCACACGTGACAAGCTGGAATAAGAATACTTCTATCAAGTTTCGTACCGACATGGCATCCATGTGTAAGCTGGGATTTGATATCGGCTTGAAAGAAATGGCTGCAGAAGAATTGGAATATTGCCAGCTTGCGGTAGCCAACTGGAAACGTTTGCAGCCGGTGATTCTGGATGGGGTACAGTACCGTCTGGTATCTCCGTATGAATCTAACCACATGGCAGTGAACTATGTTAGTCAGGATGCTTCAAAGGGCGTGATATTCGCTTACGATATCTATCCTCGCTTCCAGGAAAAGCTGATTCCGTTGAAGGTAAAAGGATTGGATCCGAACAAAATGTATCGTGTAAAAGAAATCAACCTGATGCCGGGAACAGAATCTACGCTGGAGGCCGATGGAGAATTATTCTCTGGTGATTATCTGATGAAAGTCGGATTGGATGTCTTTGGATTCCGCCCTACTCAGAGTCATGTGATAGAACTTACTGCTGAATAAGAAAGACGATTCTCAACAAGAGATGAAGCTGAATTTGAACAGATTAAAAACAAGTAAAAATGACAAATACTCAATTAAAATATGCCAAGCTGTTTCCTGTGATGCTTTGCTTCTTTGCCATGGGATTCGTTGACTTGGTAGGAATTGCTTCAAACTATGTAAAGGAAGATTTAGGTCTGACAGACTCTGAGGCAAATATTTTTCCTTCCTTGGTATTCTTTTGGTTCTTGATATTCTCAGTACCCACAGGAATGCTGATGAACCGGATTGGAAGAAAAAAGACTGTGTTGCTGAGTCTGGGAGTCACTTTCTTCTCTTTGTTGCTTCCGATGTTTGGTGACAGCTATGGATTGATGCTTTGCTCCTTCTCTTTATTGGGAATAGGTAACGCCTTGATGCAGACTTCACTTAATCCGCTGTTGAGCAATATTATCTCGGGCGACCGCCTGGCCAGTACGCTGACCTTCGGCCAGTTTGTGAAAGCCATTGCTTCTTTCCTTGCACCTTATCTGGCCATGTGGGGAGCTTTACAGGCCATTCCGACTTTTGGCTTGGGATGGAGAGTGTTGTTCCCTATTTATATGGTTGTAGCTGTGTTTGCCATTCTGTTGCTTTCGGCTACTCCTATTACCGAAGAACAGCCGGACAAGGCATCAGGATTTGCTGATTGTCTGAAACTGTTAGGAAAACCCTTTATTCTGTTGTCTTTCCTTGGCATCATGTGTCATGTGGGAATTGATGTGGGTACCAATACTACAGCTCCTAAGATTCTGATGGAGCGTATTGGAATGACATTGACTGAAGCCGGGTTTGCCACCAGTCTCTACTTTATATTCCGTACGTTGGGCTGCTTCTCTGGTGCATTTATCTTGCGGGCTGTATCGTCCAGAATCTTTTTCCTGATAAGTGCCATCTGTATGATGCTGGCCATGATCGGACTTTTTGCTTTCGATTCGCAGACGGTGATTTATATTTGTATTGCGCTGATTGGTTTTGGTAACTCCAATGTGTTCTCTATCATCTTCTCTCAGGCTCTTCTGGCTATGCCCGACAAGAAGAACGAAGTGTCTGGACTGATGATTATGGGCTTGTTTGGCGGTACTGTATTCCCTCTTCTGATGGGAGTGGCCAGCGATGCAATCGGACAGAATGGTGCTGTAGCTGTGATGACAGCTGGTGTGATTTATTTACTTGCTTATACGTTAAAAATTAAACATTAAGACTATGGAGAATACAATAGTTGTAGGTATAGGTGAAGCACTGTGGGACGTGCTGCCTGAAGGAAAGAAAATTGGTGGAGCTCCGGCTAACTTTGCATATCACGTATCACAGTTTGGTTTGGACGGTCGTGCAGTTAGTGCCGTAGGAGATGATAAATTAGGAGCAGAAATCCTGGAAAACTTCTATGAGAAGAATCTGCATAGCATGATTGAAAAAGTACCGTATCCCACAGGTACGGTTCAGGTAGAACTGGATGCAGAAGGGGTTCCTTGTTACGATATAAAGGAAGGTGTGGCATGGGATAATATTCCTTACACTCCGGCTTTGGAAGGATTGGCTAAACAGACTACAGCGGTTTGCTTTGGCTCTTTGGCACAGCGAAGCGTGGTTTCCAGAGAAACAATCAACAAGTTCTTGGATGCCATGCCGGAAGATACATTGAAAGTATTTGACATCAACCTTCGTCAGGGCTTTTATACGAAAGAAGTGCTTTGCAATTCTTTCCAGAAATGTAATGTGCTGAAGATAAACGATGAAGAACTGGTTACTGTAAGCCGTATGTTCGGTTATCCGGGTATTGACCTGCAGGATAAATGCTGGATTCTGCTTGCCAAGTATAACCTGAAAATGTTGATTCTGACTTGTGGCGTGAACGGAAGCTATGTCTTTACTCCAGGCCATGTGTCATTTGTAGAAACTCCGAAGGTAAATGTAGCCGATACGGTAGGTGCAGGTGATTCATTTACTGCTACTTTCGTGGCTTCTATTTTGAAAGGAAAGACCGTACGCGAAGCGCATGAACTGGCTGTAGAGGCTTCGGCATTTGTATGTACCCAGAATGGGGCTATGCCGGAATTCCCTCTGTATTTGAAGGAAAAAATTTAAGCTATATAGTTTATCTTGTGAAAAATCTCCGGAAGTATGTTTCTGTACTTCCGGAGATTTTTTTGTCTGATAAGATTTGGAAAGCCTGCTGAAGATAATGACGCTTCGGCTTTGTATGTTTTATGTTTTCCGTGTGAAAACCATACGTTTCCCGAAGCGAAAACATAGGTTTCTCACACGGAAAACGTATGGTTCCGCTTCGGGAGACATAAAAAGAGTAGAGCCGTTGAACGAAAAATTGTGGGTCGGTTTCGTGATTTTTGTATCTGTCAGACTGTATAAATCGCTGCGATTTTCATACATTTGCAGAAATAGATATAAAATTATGAAACATTTAGTCTGTGGTTGGATAGGTGTGATTTGCTTGCTGCTGTTGTCTGTAGCTTGCTCCCGAAAGGAGGCGGACTATACGATAGCCGTATCACAAATGTAGTGAAGATGATTGGCGTGCCAGATGAACAAAGAGATTCTTCGGGAAGCTCTGTTTTATCCGGGGGTAAATGTGGAGGTTTATCAGGCTCATGATGATAATACCCATCAGATTAAGGACATAGAATCTTTGATTGAAAGAAAAGTCGATTTGCTGATTGTTGCCCCTAATGAAGCCGAAGCTATTACGCCGGTGATTGAGAAGGCATACGATGCAGGAATTCCTGTCATCCTGGTCGACCGGAAAATCAATTCTAAAAAAATATACCGCCTATGTAGGTGCTGACAATTATGAAATTGGCCGTAAGGCAGGTGAATATATAGCAGACCGTTTAGGAGGAAAGGGACGGGTAATAGAGATTACTGGACTGAGAGGTTCTACTCCAGCCGTGGAGCGTCATCGGGGGATGATGGAAGCCCTGAAGGCCGCTCCGGGGGTGCAGGTGGTGGCATCTGCTGAAGCTGGATGGTTCCGGCAGAAGGCTGGGGAGGTAATGGATACGTTACTGGATGCTCACCCACAAGTAAACCTGGTCTTTGCACAGAACGACCGGATGGCTAGCGGGGCGTATGAGAAGGCACGCCAGAAGAATCGTGCCGGACAGATTGCATTTGTGGGAGTTGATGCGGTAGCTGCTGGAGTGGAAAGTGTGGCGGAAGGCAAACTGGATGCTACCTTCATTTATCCTACAGGAGGTGATAAGGTGATTCAGGTAGCCATGGCTATACTGCGTGGCGAACCCTATCAGCGAGAAAATATACTTTCTACCGCGTTGGTAAATCGTGCCAACGCCCGTGTGATGCAGATGCAGATGAAGCATATTCTGACGCTGGATCAGAAAATTGAGCTTTTAAATCATCAGCTGGATGATTATTTCCTTCGTTACTCCGCACAAACAATGTTCTTATATGCCTGTGTGGTAATATTGATTCTGGCCGGATTCTTGTTCTTTTTCCTGGTACGTGCCTTTTGGGTAAAGAACCGGATGAATACGGAATTGTCTACCCAGAAGCAGCAATTGGAACAGCAGCGTGACCAGTTGCAGGAACAACGTGACCAGCTGATTGCATTGTCGCGTCAGTTGGAAGAGGCTACACATGCCAAGCTGGCCTTCTTTACCAGTGTGTCGCATGATTTCCGTACACCGTTGACCTTGATTGCAGACCCTATCAACCAGTTGCTGGAGGAAAAGCATTTAGGTGAGAGGGAGCGGAATATGCTGGAAATTGTGCGGAAAAACGTCGCAGTCTTATTGAGATTGATTACTCAGATTCTGGATTTCCAGAAATATGAACATGGCAAACTGGCTTTGCGGCTTTCTGAATTTAATGCGCTGGAATGTATAAAGGATTGGACAGAGGCATTCCATACTTTGGCGTTCCGGAAACATATTCAGTTTGAAGTGAAGGCGGAAGGAGATGTGGCGCAGTATGTGATGGTGGCCGATGCGGAAAAGATAGAGCGCATTACCTACAACTTATTGTCCAATGCCTTTAAATTTACTCCGGAAAAAGGGGAGATAAAGGTGGTGCTTTCGCGGATAGAGAAAGATGGCCAACCATGCTTGTGTATGGAAGTCAGCGATACAGGTATTGGCATGTCCGAAGAACATATACATCACGTGTTTGAACGTTTTTATCAGATAGATGCACAGCATACAGGTTCCGGACTGGGACTGGCCCTGGTAGAGGCTTTTGTGCAGTTGCATAAGGGGACAGTGCGGGTAGAGAGCGAGAAAGGAAAAGGCACATGTTTCCGGGTTGTACTTCCTATGAAGCAGGAAGGAGAAGTGAAGGAGGTGATAGAGAAAAATGAATCCTTGAAAAACCTGCAGGAAGGGGCTGTGCTGGATGCCGGACAAGAAACCTTGCATCAGTGGGTTGAAAACGTGGAAGTGGACGGAACGGCAGACAAGGAAGTGGTGCTGGTCATTGACGACAATCAGGATGTACGTGACTACGTGAAGATGTTGCTGCAGGATAAATATACCGTGATTGAAGCGGTAAACGGACAGGAAGGTATAAGACAGGCCATGAAGTATGTGCCAGACGTAGTGGTGTGCGATGTCATGATGCCTGTAATGGATGGTATAGAATGCTGTAAACGTTTGAAAAGCGAGTTGCAGACGTCTCATATTCCGGTACTGATGCTGACCGCATACGCTATGGATGAACAGCGGATTCAGGGGTATGATTCGGGCGCAGACTCGTATCTGACAAAGCCTTTCAATGCCAAACTCCTGCTGGCACGAATCCGCAACCTGATAGATAACCGGAAACGGTTGAAATCGTTTACAGAAGATGCCACGGCGGTAAGCGGAAAACAGTCGTTGGGCGAAGTGGACAAGGGATTTGTGGAAAAGCTGAAGGCCTTGATTGAGGAAAAAATGAGCAATTCAGATTTGAGTGTAGAAGATTTGGGTGCTGAATTGGGATTGGGGCGCGTGCAGCTATATCGTAAAACGAAATCCTTGACCGGATATGCTCCGAATGAATTGTTACGCATTGCCCGGTTGAAAAAGGCCGCCTCTTTGCTGGCATCCTCTGAAAAGACGGTGGCCGAAATCACCTACGAAGTGGGATTCAGTTCTCCGTCTTACTTCACCCGGTGTTATAAAGACTATTTTGGAGAAAGCCCCAGTGAATTACCTGAAAAGGCGGGATGGGAAAAATTGAGAAGGGAGAGAGATTTTTTCTTACTAACAGAAATAGTTGTATATTTGGGCACTTTTTTGAATAGCTGGTTATGAAACGTATTTTGATATTGATATTCGTGTTGTATGTATGTGGTGCTGCAGGGCGTGCGCAGGATTTGAAAACGCTTTTTGTGGCATTGCCAGATTCCTTGTCACCGCTTTTGACGGAGGTAAACCGGGCCGACTTCGGTGATTTTCTGGAAAGTGGGATGAAGGCAGAGGTGAAGAACCGTTTTGGGAATATGTCGGAAATGACTAAACTGACTTCAGATTATTTGTTCCTGAAAACGACTTCGGCCAGCACCTTGGAACTGAAGCTGCTTCCGCTGAATGACTCCGTGAAAGTGATTTGTGCCGTTTCAACCTATTCGGCTCCGGCTGCTGACAGTCAGATTACTTTTTATGATACGAACTGGCATGAATTGCCGCTTTCCGATTTTTTACAGCTTCCGCAAGAAGATGAATTTTATTTGACTCCGGCTTCGACAGCCCAGGCTGACTCCTTGAAGAACCTTCGTGCCTATGCCGACATGTACTTGTGGAAGGCTGAATTGTCGTCTGACAAACCGGTGCTCAAGTTCACTTATACTACGCCCGACTATCTGGACAAGGAAACCGCAAAAGATTTAAGGCCTTATTTAAAATCGCAGCCCGTTTGTCTGGAATGGAAAGAGGGGAAATTTGTGGCTCGGGAAGATTTGAATCCTTCGTTAAAGTGATTTTGTTTAATTCTTTGTATTGCTGAATGTTATGTTGTAAAACATTTATTCTATGTTTTGCGTATAAAAATACATAAAAAATCGTTAATCCCTCAGCCGGATATACCGAATTTTTTTTTATCTTTGGAACGCTATTTGTAAAGCAGTCAAGCATATCTGCATGAAATGAAG
>ENA-OPZC01000039-OPZC01000039.1-human-gut-metagenome-genome-assembly--contig:-NODE-39-length-23642-cov-1.892239_pt1 | contig 23642 bp, 30 predicted proteins | sample MGYA00242477_ERZ504491 | MGnify/ENA primary metagenome ERZ504491 (study PRJEB26092, sample SAMD00036249) | human gut metagenome | host: Homo sapiens | study: EMG produced TPA metagenomics assembly of... | reverse complement strand
TTCCGGGAAGGGCCACAATGTTTATATACGGATATAAATTCTGTTCATGCTGAATCTGAATGAGTACCCCGCTATCGGCAGTCTGCACCACCAACATTACCGTACCATCCAGAGCCGCCAGTACACTCTCATCGACAGAGGCTGCCATATCCACCCCATAATGATGACGCGAAGGTGCAAAGTCCTTCACCACCATTCCACGAGTAGGACGGAAGAACAACAAATCCGGCAAAGTATGGTCATCCGTTCCCGCCATTGCTGCAGCCCGTTCCCGTTCTTCGTACTTCCGGCGAAAATCATCTTCCTCCTTGGAGCGATTCATCAGCTCCTCCGTACGGATGGTAGTCAGCGAGTCAATCGACTGTACCGTATCCACATTCACCTTCCCGCTGAAAATATCCTGAATGTTCATGATATAGCGGTTCTGGCGTTCCAGTGCCTCAACCAACGAGTCGGCTTTCAGTGCATTGGTCACCACCTGCGAACGCACCTCACTGTTCATATATCCCGGCAAGTAGTTCCGTAAGGGAGTAAACACAATAATGATGGCAGCCAAAAGAAAGATTACCGTACAAGCAGCCAGCAGCACCGAAAAACCATTCAGTTTCGACACATGAATGCCAATTACCTCTTCCAGTGTATTCTCATTAATGACGGTCAGCTTATACTTAAACTTAATGTTCCGCCAGAATGCTTTACGACCTTTCTTTTTCATACCTAATCTGGTTTTTAATCCAACAATCCCTCAGGAATATCCACCGTCAACACCTTCTGTGCTTGTCAATATCCAGTATAAACTCTTCATGAGCCGGAAGCAATAGTTCTTCTCCCTCCTTCTCAATGACAAACAGCACATTCATCGTCGCATCATCCACATCCATCACTTCACCCAAGTCGCCATGATGCACATCGTGCACCTTGAATCCGACAAAGAAATTCCAGGAAGTGATTTCATCCTGTTCTTCCATATACTTCTTCGGGAAATACACTTCCACATTGGTAAAACTACGTGCCTTCTCAGCCGTGTCTATCCCTTCGAATTTCACCAGCGCCGCATTGTCGGAGCGGAAGCGATATTCCTCTATAAAGAACGGAACCAGAATCCCGTCGAGTAACAGAATCAAGTAGTCGCAGTCCACCCGATCGAAAATATCGTCGGTAAACGTAAACGACACCTCCCCCTTCACTCCGTGGGGTTTGTTGATGATTCCTATTTTAAATACTTCTTCTTTTCTAATCATACTTATTCAATACGCGTGATACGTGCACCGAGCGCAGTCAGTCGCTGCTCTATATTCTGGTATCCTCGGTCAATTTGCTCAATGTTATGGATACGGCTGTTTCCTTCTGCTCCCAGTGCCGCAATCAGCAAGGCAATACCGGCACGAATATCCGGCGAAGTCATATTGCCGCCTCGCAGACAGAAATTGCGGTCATGACCGATTACCACCGCACGGTGAGGATCGCATAAGATAATCTGTGCTCCCATGTCAATCAATTTGTCCACAAAGAACAGACGGCTTTCAAACATCTTCTGATGAATCAGCACACTACCCTTGGCCTGAGTAGCCACAACGAGCATCACACTCAGCAAGTCAGGAGTCAATCCCGGCCACGGTGCATCGGCAATGGTCATAATGGAACCGTCAATAAACGACTCTATCTGGTAATGCTCCTGTGCGGGCACAAATATATCGTCCCCTCGTTGTTCCAAACGGATACCCAGACGACGGAAACTGTCAGGAATGATTCCCAGATTTTCATAAGACACATCCTTGATGGTAATTTCACTTCCCGTCATGGCAGCCATTCCGATGAAACTGCCGACCTCAATCATATCTGGAAGCACCCGATGCGAACAGCCTTTCAAGTTGGATACGCCTTCGATGGTAAGCAAGTTCGATGCGATACCCGAAATCTTAGCTCCCATGCGATTCAGCATCCGGCACAACTGCTGCAAATAAGGTTCACAGGCTGCATTGTAAATCGTTGTCACCCCTTCGGCTAATACAGCAGCCATCACAATATTGGCCGTACCGGTCACAGAAGCCTCATCCAGCAACATATAAGCGCCTTTCAGCTTCTCGGCATTGATACAAAAACGACCATTCACGGCATCATATTCAAACGAGGCACCCAGTTTCTGAATACCCAGGAAGTGCGTATCCAGACGGCGACGTCCGATTTTATCACCACCCGGTTTCGAAATCATTGCCTTTCCGAAGCGAGCTACCAAAGGGCCTACCAGCATCACCGAACCACGCAATTTAGAGCAACGGTTCAAGAAGTCATCACTCTCCAGGTAAGCCAGGTTCAAATTATCTGCCTGAAAAGTGTAGGTGTCACTTCCCGACTTAGAGACCTTCACCCCCATGTCACGAAGCAACTGTATCAGGTTGTTCACATCCAGAATGTTCGGAATGTTTTCAATAGTCACTTCCTCATCTGTCAGCAATGTGGCACAAAGTACCTGTAATACTTCGTTTTTAGCACCCTGAGGCACAATCTCGCCATGCAGTTTGTGTCCTCCTTCGATTACAAATGAAGCCATAGTATCCGATTTTGATTAATATTTCTTTTTCTGCTGATTGTTATTGTTCATCTGACGGCGACGCGGACCGAACGAACGCTGTTCCACCAGCTTCAAGTCATCCGTCGTCAGCTTGATACGTCCTTCTGACAGCTCGCACAAATCCTCCAGGATTTTCTGGTCTTCCACCCCATCCTTGTTGAAGTTGATGTAATCCTTCTTCATGTGATTGGCGATATATTTTATCAGCTGTTTTTTCTCGTCACCTTCCGGATAGTCTACTGCAATCTTAATCAAGTCCTGAATAAACCGTCCGTAATGACGGAAACGAATGACGTTCGGAGATAGGGAATTCTGTCCGGTTTCACTTCCAAACTTTCCTTCTTCACAATTTCCACCGGATAGTCAATATCCAGTTTGAAGTCGGACATAATGGCCAGATGATCCCACAGTTTATGACGGAAATCCTCCATGTCGCGCAATTGCGGGAACATGCCTCCCATTATGTTTACAATCGTATTGGCACACCGCTGACGCTCTTCACGGTCTTCGATGGTCAATGCATGGTCTACCATGTTCTGCACACTTCGTCCATACTCCGGAAGTGGCAATTTTCGTTGCTGGGTATTATATTCCATATAAAATTCTGTTATTCTACAAATCAAATCTTTTTACGCCTCACCGGCCATACGCCCTTACAGCAGTTTCTTCGGAGTGGAAGCCACGAATTCCTTCAGATAGAACGGCTCGAAATAAGCCACATCCTTGAAATCTTCCACTGCCATGGCTTTCTCGGCCAGCGGGAACATCCATTTGGCTACCGGATGAATATTCTCAATGAAGTGTGCGTTGGGGTGCGAAAGTTTTTCCTTGCACTTGGCTGCTCCGTTACCAAAGAAATACACCGGATGTTTCTCCAAATATTCGGCATACAAATTTTCGTCAATAATATCTGCTCCAATGGCACGCTGCACCTTCAAAGCACGGTCATACACGGCCGCATATACTTCCATACGGCGGGCATCAATCATCGGGCAAAGCAAAGCATCTTCCGGCAGGTCGTGCGCAAGCAGTACCGGCACACACATCACCTCCAGTGTGGGCAATCCTATCAGCGGAATGTTCCGCCCGTAACAGATACCTTTCGCCATTGACACACCAATACGCAGCCCCGTGTACGAACCAGGACCACAGCTTACTGCCACCGCATCCAACGGAATGGCATGGTTATCAATGAACGACAAGGCTTCATCCACAAATACCCCCAATACAGTGGCATGCGAAGGGCCGTTAAAATCTTCTTTTGAGAAAATGGAAGCTCCATCCTGCTTACAGCCACAGAACAAACTTCCGTAGATGTTTCAATATGTAAAATGCATGACATAATTAAACTCGATACAATTATTATAGTCTGCAAATATACACTTTTCTTCTCACTATCTCATGAAAAAAGAGACAGAAAGTGAAGAAGCTGTTCTGAAAGATTCTCACTTCAAAGCATTTTTCATATACCTAACCACGAAAACAAAAAAGACACTAAAAAATTCTTTTTAAGTTCCTGACAAATTCTCTGTTTCACAGTGTGAAATATAAAACCACAGTGTGGGATACATATTTCACAGTGCGGGATACAAATCCCGCACTGTGAAACAGAGAATATACAAGGAGATTGCAAAGAATAAACAAGACCATAAATATTTATCCAAAGAAGCAATCCTTATTTTCATAAACTGCATCTGAGTTTTCACACGTTTTTTTAACAGCTGCTTATTCTTTATTTAGATTTTTCCTACCTTTGTATCCAAATTATCAAAAAAACAGAAGGAGTTATGATACAGTCAATGACCGGATACGGAAAAGCAGTCACAGTGTTCGGAAGACAAAAAAAATCAACGTGGAAATCAAATCGTTGAACAGCAAAGCAATGGACTTATCCACACGCATCGCTCCATTGTATCGTGAAAAAGAAATGGAAATCCGCAACCTGATTGCCCAGACACTGGAACGCGGGAAAGTGGACTTCTCTATATGGGTGGAAAAAGACGCCGCCGAATCGGCTACTCCCATCAATACAGCCTTGGTAGAAAACTATTACAACCAGATAAAAACCATTTCTGAAACTTGCCATATTCCGTTGCCGGAAGACTGGTTTGCCACTTTGTTGCGCATGCCCGACGTGCTGACCCGCGTAGACGTGCAGGAACTGTCGGACGAAGAATGGACTGCAGCCAAACAAACCATCGAAACCGCTCTGCAACATCTGGTTGACTTCCGCAAGCAGGAAGGAGCAGCTCTCGAAAAGAAATTTACAGAAAAAATCGACAACATCGAACAGTTGATGAAATCCATCGAGCCTTACGAGAAAGAACGTGTGGCCAAGATACGGGAGCGCATTACCGATGCACTGGAAAAAACGCTGAGCATCGACTATGACAAGAACCGTCTGGAGCAGGAGTTGATTTATTACATCGAAAAACTGGACATCAACGAAGAGAAGCAGCGTCTGGCCAACCACCTGAAATATTTCCGCGAAACCATGGCTGGCGGACACGGACAAGGCAAGAAACTGGGATTCATCGCTCAGGAAATGGGACGTGAAATCAATACCACCGGCAGCAAGTCGAACCATGCCGAAATGCAGAACATCGTGGTGCAGATGAAAGACGAACTGGAACAGATTAAGGAACAAGTGTTGAACGTAATGTAAAAAAGAATATGGCAGGCAAACTTATTATTTTTTCAGCCCCCTCCGGCTCTGGTAAATCCACCATTATCAATTACTTGCTGACACAGAACCTGAATCTGGCCTTCTCCATCTCTGCCACCAGCCGCGCGCCCCGTGGCACAGAGCAGAACGGAGTGGAATACTTCTTCCTGACACCAGAAGAATTCAAGCAGCGTATCGCCAACAATGAGTTTCTGGAATACGAAGAAGTGTACAAGGACCGTTTCTATGGCACACTGAAAGCACAGGTAGAAAAACAGCTGGCAGCCGGACAGAATGTAATTTTCGATGTCGACGTAGTAGGCGGATGCAATATCAAGAAATTCTACGGCGACCGCGCACTGTCTGTATTTATCCAGCCGCCTTCACTCGAAGAGCTCCGCAAGCGACTGACCGGCCGTGGTACCGACGCGCCCGAAGTTATCGAAAGCCGTCTGGCAAAAGCGACCTTCGAGCTGAGCTATGCCGAAAAATTCGATGTAGTGATTGTCAACGACAATTTGGAAAAGGCTCAAGCAGAAGCCTTGAAGACCATTCGCGATTTTATTCAACAATAAATTTGCTGATATGCCTAAAGACCCAAAGAAAATCATGTTCATGATGACCATACTTTGTATCGTCATCGGGCTGGCAGCCATTGCCGTAGGGGTGGTGGCCGTAGCAAAAGAAGAATACATCATTGCCGTAGCCATGCTGCTGGTAGCTGCCTGGCAGATAATCAACTACAGACAATGGAAGAAAAGCCTCAAATAAAAAACCGGACTTTTCGGAGGTTCCTTCAACCCTATCCATACAGGCCATCTGGCACTTGCCAACTACCTGTGTGAATATGGGGGACTGGAGGAGGTATGGTTTTTAGTCACCCCTCAGAACCCGTTTAAACAGAACGAGACTTTGCTCGACGACCATCTGCGGCTGAAAATGGTAGAAGCTGCCGTGGCAGGATACCCCCGTTTCCGCGCATCCGACTTTGAGTTCCAACTTCCACGTCCCTCATACACTATCCATACCCTTGATAAACTGGCCGAGTGTTATCCTGACCGGGAGTTTCACCTGATTATCGGTGCCGACAACTGGCAGGCTTTCGACCGCTGGCGGTCGCCCGAAGAAATCATCCGCCGCCACCACATTCTGGTCTATCCTCGCCAGGGTTATCCCTTGGAGGATACAGCCAGTCTGCCTCCTCATGTCAGAGTCGTACAAACTCCCCTTATCGAGATCAGTTCGACCTTTATCCGCAAAGGTATCCGGGAAGGAAAAGACCTGCGCTATTTCCTGCATCCGGAAGTATTCAGAATTATTCAGGAAAAAGGATTGTACCGGTAATCATTTCTTTTTGTGCAGTACCACCAGCACCACCTCGCTCGGTGTAAACAAGCGCACATCCTTGCGGGAAGTGCCCAGTCCATTGGTAACAATAACCGGAATACCCGCACTGTTATACTTCAACCCCGTCAGGAAACGGTTGCCGTATTTGGAAAAATGTGCCGGCGTCCATCGGCGGAACAAACTGACTTGTCCCCCGTGCGTATGTCCGGCCAGTGCCAAATCGGTGTGCGCCACATTCACATCCTCCACATAATCGGGTGTATGCACCAACATCAGCACGAAATCTTCTTCCTGCAATGCCAAGGTAGGTGACACCCCGTTCTGTTTCAGGTCAAACGGGTTACGAATGCCACACAGCAAAATGTACTCCTTTCCCCTCCACAAGGTATCCACCTTGTGCTCCAGTAAGTGTACCCCAGTTTCCTGCATGGCCTTCCGTGCCAGCGAGTCAGCCTGCCCACGCTCGTGGTTTCCCATCACGGCATACGTTCCGCAGGGTGTCTCCACCGTCTTCAGCGCCTGAAAGAGTTGCGTCACATCTCCTCCGTTACGCCCCCGATAGTCACCTCCCAGTAGCAACACATCCGCATCCAGCGAACGAAGTGCCTGGCACATGCCTGGCAAACGACGGGCGGTAAACCGACTCTCGTAATGAAAATCGGAAGCAAAAGCCACACGGAAACCATCGAAAGAATCGGGCAACTGGGCACTGTAGAAATCATAGCGCTTTACACGCCCCACGCCTTTATATTTGGAAAAAGAAGCCGTAGCACAAGAAGAAAGCAGGACACATAGCACCACCAGGCAACCTGCCAGCAAGTTCAATCGTTTCATCATTTTAAAATACATATAACTATCCGGTCGTGACAAAGGTCGTAAAAAAATACCTAACTTTGCCGGACGAAAAACTAAAAATCAATCCACAATGACAAACGTCAAAACCAATTCCATAAAAGCCTGGTTGTTGGCTGCCCGCCCCAAGACATTGACCGGTGCTGCCATACCCGTCATGCTGGGCTGTGCGCTGGCCTTTATTTACGGTCACTTTCAATTAACGCCTGCCTTGCTTTGCTTTCTGTTTGCGTTTCTGATGCAAATTGACGCCAATTTCATCAACGACTTGTTTGATTTTCTGAAAGGCAGCGACCGCGAAGACCGGCTGGGCCCGGAACGTGCCTGTGCACAAGGATGGATCAGCGCCAAGGCCATGAAAGCCGGAATTGCCTGTACCACCCTGTTAGCAGGAATCACCGGACTTTGCCTGCTTTACTACGGAGGACTGGAAATGATTCCGGTTGGTATTGCCTGCATGATTTTTGCCTTCCTCTATACCGCCGGACCGTATCCGCTGGCTTATCACGGATGGGGTGACTTGCTGGTACTTGTTTTCTTCGGTTTCGTACCCGTGGGATGTACCTACTATGTCATGGCACACGACTGGAACATGTCTGTCACCATGACTTCACTGGCCTGCGGCCTCATCATCGATACCCTGCTGATGATTAATAACTTCCGCGACCGTGAACAGGATGCTATCAGCGGCAAGAAAACCATTGTAGTACGCCTGGGTGCCAAAGCCGGACTGATTCTTTACTTTCTGTTAGGGCTGGCGGCCTGCTGGTGCTGCTTCTACTTTTTGGAAATCGGGAAAATCTATGCCGTACTGCTACCCCAGCTGTACCTGATTCCACACATCCTGACCACCCAGCACATGGCCCGTATCTACCGCGGAAAAGCCCTGAACGGAATCTTGGGAGAAACCTCCCGCAACATGCTTATTTTTGGATTATTACTCACCCTCGGCTTAATACTTTAATATGATTCGAAAGGTACGCAAAGAAGATACACCGGCCATCACTGCCATCTATAATCATTACATCGCCCACACTACCATCACCTTTGAACTGGAACCGGTGAGCGAAGAGGAAATGTGGACACGTATCCAGCACATCAGTGAGAAGTATCCGTACTTTGTATATGAGACGGAAGGGCAGATTGCCGGCTACTGCTACGTGCACGGATGGAAAGAAAAGGCTGCTTACAACCAGAGTGCAGAGACCACCATCTACCTGGCTCCTTCGCATACCGGGAAAGGTATCGGAAAAGAACTGATGCTGCATTTAATAGAAGAATGCCGCCGCTACGGACTGCATGCCCTGATTGCCTGTATCACGGAAGGTAACGAGGCCAGCTACGCCCTGCACGAAAAGTTAGGGTTTGAAAAGGTATCCTATTTTCGGGAAGTAGGCCGTAAATTCGGGAAGTGGTTAGGAATTGTGGATTATGAACTGATTCTATAAAAGAGTATAGTATTATAAAAACAAGCAGGGCGGTACCTTTATTTCTCAGGTACTGCCCGCCCTGTCTGTTTTTCGCTTTACCATGACAATGTAGTCACATATTGCGGAACAACCTGCACTGAATCAATCCGGACTACTGACCTTTGGAAAAATCAGGAACAGCTTCTCCCGGCAAATCAGATAGGAAAGGTGCATTTTTCCGCAACGGACGAATGTAAAAACTCAGTTCCTCATCAGTCAGTTCTTGCTGGAAACGTTTCAGACTAATCTGCCAAGAGCTCCATAATAAAAGTGATCCAGTACCAGTTCACCCTTCAAGAAAGCCATGGCCACGTCACCTGTATAATCCAGCCGCAAGAAATAGTCATTTACCTGAGGATATTCCTTCCCGGAAAAACGGACTGCCAACCGACGGCTTCCTACTTTGCGGAAGGTATATTCGGGCTGTACGGAAGGAACTTCTTTCATCTGTACCTTAAAGCCTTTTGCCGAAGGATATTCTACATAGCGAAACATAGGGTCTCCCATATTCAGCAACCGTACTCTTCCTGCTTCCGGCAACACCATGGAAGAAGTAATCAACAACTTACCGTCGACCTTACAAGCATTCAAAGCCTGTTCGCGGGTCAGCGTGGTTACTTTAAACCGTTTTCCACCGGATGTCTTCACCATAAACGTACTTTTTAAGCCTGCTTCCGGAACATAACAATGTTTTCCAACTACCGTAGTCTTGTCAAACACAAATTCCGGACGAATACCTTCCGGCACAAAGAAAAAGTAATGGTCCATCCCCTTATCATCCAGTTTCAGCAATAACTGGGCGGTGGCATACTTCAACAAGGCGTCCTCCATCTGAAAATTAAACGGCAGAATCAGGCTCTCATCTTTCGGCAGAGTAAACGTACCGTGAGAAGGAATACGAAGTGTTTCATTCGCAAACTTCAGCCGCAAGCACAAATCTTTCTGGTCTACCCGAGCTGTATCGTGGTCTTGAAAATTTACCATAAATACGAAACCCGATTTTCCTCTTACCCGCGCTGCATATCGCAACGTTTCCCGGTTATCCGGAGTCATCCGTTCATATCCCTTCGGAAGCACCGTTTCCATCGGTGCCAGCTGGCTGGAGAAATCATTCAAGAACAGATGCAACAGGCGCAACACACGATAAGAGCCATGTTCCAAACCAAATTCTCCCAAGGGAGCCTGAAAATCATACGATATCTTGGGCATTCCCATCGGTTCATCGCTGAAAAAGGCCGTAGGGCCCATTTTCGGAGTAGAACCTCCATGATACATATAATACCCGATGCCATTGGCACCGCTCCCCAGCGTACGCACCATCAACGCCTCTGCGGCCTTAGCCGTGACAATAGGGCGGCGGGTAAAAATCATCTGAATGCCGACTCCCATTTCTGCACAGAAAGAAGGATACTTCTCGGTGTCATAACGCACCGGTGCATAATCGGGATTCTTCTGAATATTCTTGAACATGCAAAAAGGAGACATACTCGGTTTGGCCCAGAAAGGATACGTATAGGCAGCCGTCACAGGAATGGCTTCCTCTCCGATTACAGCTGCATTGCCCCATCCGGTAGCCGTGTACAAAGGTGTCTGGATTCCGGCTTCTTCGGCCATCTTTTTCAGCGTTTTCATGTGCAGGTCACCCAGATCGGCCGTCGTGATTTTCTTGTCCTGTACACTCACTCCTATCATCGTAATATTGGCATCATAAGTGGCCGACGTCATGTCCTTCGGTTCGCCCGGATACGTAATTCCCCAAGGAGCCGCCGAATGCTGGTGTTCATTTTCTATCTGCGTGCCGATAATCGTTCCACCGTCTTTATAATACAATCCTTCCAACTGTCGGCCAATCTCTTCATAAAGGCGTTTCACGTACTTCAGGTAGTTCGCATCGTTCGAACGAATTTCCAAGGGCTTGGCAAACAACCAGTCGGGAAGTCCTCCGTTTCGTATTTCCCCATGACAGAAAGGGCCTATTCGTACCACCGTCCACATATTATGTTTCTGACACAATGACAGAAACTTACGAAGATTCCGGTTCCCTTCCCAATTAAATACGCCTTCCTTTTCTTCGTGGATACTCCAGAATACATACGTAGGAATCACCGTTACTCCTCCTGCCTTCATTTTCAGGATTTCTTCTTCCCACTGACATTCCGGATAACGGCTATAATGGAACTCTCCCATTACTGGAATAACCGGCTTTCCTCCTACCGACATATAATAGCTATTTACCTCAATACGCTCACCGGAAGGATTACTTCCTCCCAACTTCAGATGCCCACTATAAATTGTCTTTTCCTTGACAGGCATATCCAGTTCATACACCTGCTGTGCCATGGCCAGCATTCCCGTCATCATACATATAATTGTTCCCGTAAATCGATTCATTGTTTTTCCTAGTTAAAGTAAAAAAATGAGACATAATATCTTCAATTCAAAAGTACCGTCTCAACATACACGAAAAAATGGAATCTTTTACGGAATACATGTAATTTTTTGCGACCATACTATCCCGTTTTCAACAGATACACGAAAAACTTTTATATTCTTCCCAAAACACAAGTACATTTCAAACAGAACGTAAGTACATTTTACCTGAAACACAAGTACGTTTAGATACAAACGTAAAGGCGTTTACCTCCAAACGTACTTGCGTTTTCCGGTCACGTCCAGACAAATCATATAATATTAACAATCAAGAGATTACAGACCAGTTTACATTTTTCTTACGAAGCTCTTTCAACTGCTGCCAGACAATTTGATTTTCCGGTTTCATGCCTTCAGGGTCGTCATCCAGCAGGCGTTCAGCTATTTCACGGACATACTGCAACAACTGGCCGTCTTTGGCGATGTCGGCAATTTTCAAATCGAAGGCTACCCCACTCTGCTGAGTACCTTCCAAATCACCGGGACCACGTAGTTTCAGGTCGGCTTCGGCAATTTCAAAACCGTCATTGGTCTGCACCATGATTTCAATGCGCTTGCGGGTTTCTTCCGTCAACTTGTATCCGGTTACTAAAATACAATAGGACTGGTCGGCACCCCGACCTACTCGCCCACGCAACTGGTGGAGCTGGGAAAGTCCGAATCGTTCGGCATTCTCAATAGCCATCACCGAGGCATTGGTACATTCACACCGACTTCTATCACGGTAGTGGCCACCATAATCTGGGTTTCGTTCGCCAAGAAACGCTGCATTTCTTCTTCTTTCTCAGCAGGTTTCATCTTGCCATGCACCTTGCTGACCTTGTACTCAGGAAACTCCTCGCAGACGTGCATGTAACCCTCTTCCAGATTCTTGATGTCCATCTTTTCGCTCTCCTGTATCAACGGATACACGATGTATACCTGACGGCCTTCCTGAATCTGTTTCCGCATGAACTCGTACATGCTTTTCCGACGGTTATCAAATTGGTGAATGGTCTGGATAGCTTTCGGCCGGGAGGCAATTCATCAATGACTGACACATCCAGGTCGCCATACAAGGTCATGGCCAGCGTACGGGGAATCGGAGTGGCTGTCATAACCAGTACATGAGGAGGACGGGTATTCTTAACCCACAACTTGGCCCGCTGGGCTACTCCAAAACGGTGTTGTTCGTCAATCACCACCAGTCCCAAAGAAGAGAAGTTGACGGTATCTTCAATCACGGCATGCGTACCAATCAAGATATGCACATCCCCTGTTAATAAGTCGCGGAGAATTGCTTCACGGCGTTTGCCTTTCACGTTGCCGGTCAACAGCTCCACCCGTACGGGCATCCCATTCAGAAAGCGACGGATAGTTTCATAATGCTGTGTGGCAAGAATTTCCGTCGGAGCCATCATGCAGGCCTGGAATCCGTTATCCAAGGCTATCAGCATGGTCATCAGAGCTACTAATGTTTTTCCACTGCCCACATCGCCTTGCAACAGACGGTTCATCTGTCGTCCACTGCCCATGTCGCGACGCATTTCCTTGATTACACGTTTCTGTGCCCCCGTCAACTGGAAAGGCAGGTGATGTGCATAAAAGGTATTGAAAATTTCACCCACCCGTTCGAATACCAGTCCACGAAATTTGTTACGACGTTCTTTGGTATAACGGAGAATATTGAGCTGTACGTAAAACAGTTCCTCAAATTTCAAGCGATACTGTGCCTTACGAAGAAGTTCCGGATTCTGCGGGAAATGAATATTATACAACGCATCGGTCAAAGGCATCAGCTGATGTGCCGCGATTAAAGAGGGACTTAGCGTTTCCTCAAAGTTTTCCTTCTGCAAGGCCTGAAAAAGATTTTTCATCAGCTTTTCCAGCGCATGAGAATTCAGGCTGGTACGCTTCATCTTTTCCGTAGTGTTGTAATAAGGCTGAAGCCCCATGGTAGAAAGGGTCAGTTCCTGTGCCGGGTCAATATCGGGATGCGCCACGTTGATACGTCCGTTGAAAACCGTCGGCTTACCGAACACGATGTATTCTTCGTTGGCTTTGTACTTTCCGGTGATATACTTCAATCCTTGAAACCACACTAAATCCACCACTCCCGTACCATCGGAGAAATGTCCTACTAACCGACGCTGACGGCCTTCTCCGAACACTTCAAAACTCAGAATCCGTCCGCGCAACTGAATGTAAGGCATGTTGCCGTCTATCTCATGGATGTAATACAGACGACTACGGTCCACATACTTGTATGGGAAATAATACAACAGGTCGCGTAAGGAATAGATATTTAATTCCTTATTCAGCATGGCCGCCCGCTGCGGCCCTACTCCTGGCAAATATTTCACATCGCGTGTGGATAGGTCAAACATTAGTCGTCGATAAGAGATTCTGCTACTTTCAAGTCAAAGGGTGTAGTGAGTTTGATGTTCTCCCGGTTGCCGGATACCAGATGTACCGGCTGTCCCAATGCTTCCACCACCGAAGCATCGTCGGTAAAGAAGGGCTTGTAGTCCTGGGCATAGGCCCGTTTCAACAACTCCACAGTGAAGACTTGAGGAGTCTGCACCAGCTTGTAGTCATTGCGTGATACAGTCTCACTTCCTCCTTCGGGCAACAAATGACGGACTGTTTCCACTACATCTGTTACCGGAACCACAGCCTGCAAAGTGGCTGCCTGCGCATAACAATTCGCAATGACTTCGGCAGAAACGAAAGGACGTACCCCGTCGTGCACACCGACCACACCGTCTTCTTCTACCAGTGTCAATCCGTTCTTTACGGAATGGAAACGGGTTTCTCCACCTGCCGCAACACGGTGAGGCAACGTAAAGCCATATTCAGCACAAAGGTGCTCCCAGTAGGAACGCTGTTCCACCGGAAGCACCACAATCAGTTCAATGTTCGGGTCACAGGCATGAAAAGTTTCCAGCGTACGCATCAATACCGGTTTTCCTTTTACCGGAATGAATTGTTTGGGAATCTCTCCCCCCATACGCAGGCCTTTTCCTCCCGCTACCACTATCACATATTTCTTCATTAAGCCAGCAACATTCCTTTTTTCACTTCGAGTGCTTTTTCTGCTCCTGCAAATTTCTCCAGGATAGTAAAGCCAAAGGCAGGTGCAGCACCCGGACCTTTACCCAAAATGAAGTTGTCGACTACTTCTACCATATTTCCTGTGTATTCTGCTCCTTCCAGGAACTTGTCGAAGCCCGGATAGCAAGTAGCTTTCTTGCCTTTCAGCAAACCGCGCTTGCCATATACCATCGGAGCGGCACAAATGGCAGCCAACGGTTTTCCGGCAGCCGCAAAGCTCATAATCAGTTTGTCCAGTCCGGCATGTGCATCCAAGTTAGTAGCACCCGGCAGTCCACCAGGAAGAACAATCATTTCTACATCTTCCTCCTTCAGTCTTCGAACAACAAATCAGCACAATGGGTACCTGATGAGAACTGATGACCGTCTTGTTTCCAGTGACAGACACCGTTTTTACGTTCAATCCGCCTCTGCGCATAATATCCAACGGAAACATGGCTTCCATTTCCTCGAAACCTTCAGCCAAAAAGATACAAACTGCTTTCATAAATCTATTATTTAGAATTAAAAGTTTTATTTCAACTTAAAGTAGTACGTAATGGTACCGCTCTGATTATTCACTCCATCCACCGCATTAAAGCGTGCTTTTCGAGCTGCCTCTTCCGCCGCTCTTCGCAATGCCGGATTCACTGTGTTCGTCCGTTTGTTAATGCTGGTACTGATGACCTGTCCGGCTGGATTCACCACAATGGTTACAACCACACGTCCTTCATCCTGCACATTGTAGACGGGTACAGGAAGCTTTCCACCTCCCAAAGTTCGCCCGTTCAGGTCGAATGTGCCATAACCACCTACACCACTCGTTTTTCCAGTAGAAGAATTTCCTGTAGGACTACCCTGCAGTCCGGCTCCGGCAGCATTTCCTTTGCTTCCCATCTGAGAACCTTTTCCAAACGCCCCGGCAATGGCATTGGCCGCAGCCTGAGCTGCCGCTTTTTCTGCTTCCGCCCGTTTTTCCGCCTCTGTTTTCTCCTTCGGCTTATTCACCTTCTGCGTTTCAGTCTTTACCGGTGTCTTTTTAGGTTGTTCCTTCTTCGTCTCTGTTTTAGGCTTTTCTTTCTTCACCTGCAAAGAAGGCTCATCCTGCTGCGTAATCATGGGCTGTTCTACCTCTGGCTCCGCTACAGCTTCCGGTGCAGAAGAAGGAGCTTCCGACGGCATGACATCCACCTCGGTCATCGTATAAGGGTCGGCATCACCTGCAGCCAGTTCCGTATTGCCTAACATGACGGGTACACCGCCTTCCTCCTGTTCTGCCGGAACGGTCAGCTTCAGAAGAAACAGCAACAGCAGCACCAGCACGTGCAAAGCCACCGTACATACAATTCCGATTACCTTATTTTTTTTCAACGTTACTCTGTTTTAGTTTTTATCCGGACGGCGAGTCGCCAGGACCATCTTAAAATGATTCTCGTTCGCAATATTCAGCACCCGCACGATTTCCCGATAAGGAATCGATTCATCAGCATACAATGCCACATACATTTCCGGTTCTTTCCGGGCACACTCCTGAAGAAAGGCGGTCACTTCATCAATGGCCAGCGGCATTTCATCTTCGTTGCCGAAAGCCCCGTAATAATTCAGGTCTTTATCTATAATCACCCGTGCCATGGGTTTGGCCGAAGTCTGCTCCGAACCTTGCGGCAGAAGCACCTTGATGGCATTCGGCGATACCATGGTAGAAGTAATCATAAAAAATATCAGCAGCAGGAAAATCAAGTCGGTCATAGACGACATGCTGAAGCTGGGTGATATTTTCTGTCTTCTCTTTAAAGCCATACGCGATTATTTTTCAGTCGGTTCATTCAGCAAGTCCATGAAAGCCAGCGTACGTGCTTCCATCTGACTTACTACCTTATCTACACGATACACCAGATGATTATAGGCAAACATCGTAGCAATACCTACTACCAGTCCACCCACCGTAGTAATCATGGCCTCATAAATACCACTTGACAAAAGGGTAATATCAATGTTGTTTCCAGCGTTAGCCATATTCCAAAAGGCACGTACCATACCGGTTACCGTACCCAAGAATCCCAACATCGGTGCCCCACTTGAAATGGTAGCCATAATGGACAAACCATTTTCCAGCTTGGCCACTTCGATGTTTCCGGTATTTTCAATGGCAGCCTGCACATCGGCAACCGGACGTCCCATACGTGTGATTCCTTTTTCAATCATACGTGCAGAAGGAGTGTTCGTAATGCGGCAATAATTGATAGCCGATTTGATTTCTCCCGATTTGATATAATCACGGATACGGTCCATAAACAAAGGATCATCCTTTCCAGCCTTGCGGATAGCCACCGCGCGTTCAAAGAAAATATAAAAAGCAATTACCGACATCAAAGCCAGTACGATCATAATCCAGCCTCCTTTGCAGGCCATATCCCAAAGATTCATCTGCGGTTCCCCCGAAGCAACCGGAGTCAACACCGGATTTGCTCCGGCCATTGTATCGGCTACAGCTTGTGCGGCAGCCAGTAAAGTTAATGTCATCATAATTTAACGAAGGCAATTTTTATATTCTTCAATGGTTTTCTTTAATCCTAAATAAAGTGCATCACAAATCAGTGCGTGACCAATAGAAACTTCATCCAGCCAAGGGATATTATCATGGAAATACTTCAAGTTCACCAGACTCAAATCGTGTCCGGCATTCAATCCCATTCCCAGTTTATGTACTCTCTCAGCCGCTTCTATAAAAGGAGCCACGGCTGCTTCCGGATTCTTGGGATAGAGTGAGGCATAAGGTTCCGTGTACAATTCCACACGGTCGGCTCCTGTCTTGGCCGCATACTCAATCAGTTCCAGGTCTGTACCTACAAAAATAGAGGTACGTATGCCTGCTTCACCGAACGTATCCATCAATTCTGTCAGGAAAGCCTGATGCGTTTTGGTGTCCCATCCACAATTCGAAGTAATCTGGTCAGGAGCATCCGGCACCAAAGTCACCTGTGTAGGTTTTACTCTCAGTACCAGGTCGATAAACTCTTTCGAAGGATATCCTTCGATATTGAATTCAGTTTTCAACACCGGGCGCAAGGCATATACATCCGCATACCGGATATGACGTTCATCCGGACGTGGGTGAACCGTGATACCTTCCGCCCGAACAGCTCGCAGTCCAGCGCTACTTTCTCTACATCAGGGTTGTTTCCACCTCGTGCATTACGAAGCGTAGCCACCTTATTTATATTCACACTTAATTTAGTCATATTTCATGAATTTCGTTATCTTTGCATCAACAACGTGCAAAGTTAGCAGGTTTTACGAGAAACTTGACATGTTTATTCTTAAAAAGATTGATAAAAAAGACACATTCTATGCAGCGGAAGATGAAATTCGCCCTCTTTGGAAATACGTATCAGGAGCATAAATCGGCTCATGTAACCCATCTGCTGGAAATCCTCCGGCGCAAGGAGGCGCACATCTGTATCCATCGTGAGTTTTATGAGTTCCTTCGCCTGCACACAAACGCAGATTTAACCAATTTAGAGATTTTCAACGGTCATGACTTTACCGCCGACATGGCACTCAGTGTAGGAGGAGACGGTACGTTTCTAAAAACAGCCAGCCTGGTTGGCAACAAGGAAATCCCCATATTAGGCATCAATACCGGGCGATTGGGCTTCTTGGCCGATATTTCACCCGACCAGATGGAAGAAACCTTCGATGAGATTTATCAGGGAATGTATCTGGCAGAACCACGAAGGGTGCTGAAACTCACCTGCAACGGTCAGGTGCTGAAAGGCTATCCTTACGGGCTGAATGAAATCGCCATTCTGAAGCGAGACAGTTCTTCCATGATTACCATCCGTGCCTATATCAACGGGGAACTGTTAAATGTGTATCAGGCAGACGGCCTGATTGTGGCTACCCCTACCGGTTCTACAGGCTACTCCCTCAGTGTAGGCGGTCCGATTTTAGTACCTCAGAGCGGTACCATCAGCCTGACTCCCGTAGCTCCACACAGTTTAAACGTACGCCCCATTGTCATTCGCGATGAATGGGAAGTCACACTGGAAGTAGAAAGTCGCAGCCATAATTTCCTGATTGCCATCGATGGCCGGAGTGAAACTTTCCGTGAAGGTACCCGACTCACTATCCGGAGGGGAGAATACTTCATCCGTATCGTCAAGCGCTGCCACCACTCTTTCTTCAATACCTTACGCGAGAAAATGATGTGGGGAGCCGATTCGCGCAACTAACTATCCATCATACAAATACACAAAAAGCCGGAGCGTTCAACTTGTCACTCCGGCTTTTTGTGTATGTATACCTTACAGTATCCTATTTGGAAAGCTGCACATCATAACTCTTTCCTTCACGGCAAGTAAACTGCAATACGGTATGTTTCTTGTCCGATTCCAGCACTTTCACAGCAGGATGAGATGCCACATTCCATTTCCCTTTCAAGGTGATGGTTACCGGAATCTCCTTACTTTCGTCATCAATCCACGGGCGAGAATAAATACTGCGTTCAATGCGTTTGCCATTTTCATCAAAGGCCTCATCACTCGGACCACGATAGAAAGCCATATCCGGCTGTGCTACGGTCAGCACCAGTTTTTTCTTGTCCACCTGCTTTACCATAGCCAGACAAGAAGTATCCGCCTTCTCAATGAAATCACCTGGCAAAGCTTCTGTGGAGTTTCAAAAAGCACGTATGAAGTCAAGTGTTCTGCACCGGAAGTCACGATATGCGCATTCCGGTCTTTCTGCAACACCTGATAAGTCGGCTGTTTGGCAAACTGTGTCAAACCCTGCTCATCAGTCTGCGGCAACACCGCATATTCATACGAAGCCCCCTGAGGTGCTTTTCCGTGATTGAACACCAAAGATACCCAATCGCCGGAAGTCGGTTTTACACTACGTTCACCAACTGTTACCTGAGGGAAGTTCTTTTCAAACTGTACATTTCCCGGTACATAATACCCCACTCCATTAGGAGCCAGATACGTATGTCCGTTATCCTTCCAGTTGTCCCAATATGCTTTTTCTTCCGGCGTAATGGCAGCCAGCTGGAATACAGTAGTTTCTGTTGGATAATCATGATTAACGTTCTCAATGTCAGAGCCAAGAGCTACGATGGTATTTCCAAAGAAATGATACGAAATCCGCGCACGGTGCGAACCGTTGTACTTATCATGTTCGTGCAACTTCATACCAAAGTTTCCATTCTCACGTTCTTGAGAAAGCCCTCCGGCAAACGACTCATCAGAATACAGCATTTCTTCCATTCCGGAAAAAGCATCCACATTCAGCACTTTCGCACGCAACTGGTCAAAAGGCAGATGAATGGAAGTAGCACCCGGAATTCGGTTCCAGTCGAATCCGTTTTCCTGCCAGCACTCGTTGTAAAGGTTACTCTTTCTCCCGGCTGAGCAGTCAGCACCTGCATGCTGCCATAACCCAAGTATCGTCCATAAAAATTGGCATCCAGGTAATGCTCTGCATCCCATAAGTAACGTGAATGACCACGTACCACTGCCGCCCAGTTGTTCCGTCGCTGTACAGACACACAGCCATATCCCAACGCTAAATTTCCCTGCGGGTCTTTTTCAGGAGTAAAGCCTGCCTTCAGCAGTTTCTTCTCCAGCTTGCGTTCCAGTCCGGCCGGTGCCTGCGGTAAATAATCCGGTTCATTGGCACCCGGTTTTGCCGGTTCTCTTACCAGACGCAGGTAAGCAGCAGCCATATCGGCATCATACTTTTCTTTTCCGTCAGGAGTTCCAGAGATAGCCATCATGGCATACTGTACCGGAATCAGCTTTCCTTTTCCATTGGGGTGACGTCCCGACATTGACAGCGGGAACTGTTGCTGGTTACAATAGAAACGCATGGTCAGCAACACATCTTTTACAGTCTGATGAGCCAGTTCAGATACCGCAAAGGTCGTTCCGCTCATCAGATAAATCATGTTAGTTGCCCCATCCAGACCTCCAACCGCATACGCAGGATAGTTGTTACGGTGATGGAAAGCAGCCCCGTCACTCTTGAAGGCACCTGCCAATCCCGGAGCCGGACGGCATCCGTAGTCAATCCAGCGTGAGAAGGCACGCAAGTAACGAAGTTTTTCCGGCGTATCCTCCATCATCAGAATGCTGGCAATACGTCCGGAAGTCTGCGTGTTAAAGGAATCCATGTCAATACCGTTTCCGGTCGGCTTTGGATATACTTCATTCGTAATGGCATACCAGCGCATAGTAGCTTCCGCTTCCGCCAGACGATTTTCTTCACGCAGCACATCCTTCATCAGGAAATAAGAAAGATACAAACTGCGTACACTGTATCCATAATGATGTATGTTTCCCCAGCAGCTGCCATAAGCTACTCCCTGGTCGGTGATATGGTCATACATAGCCATGAATTTCTGGCGCATTTCCTGTTTCACCTGTGCGTCCTGCGCGTTATGATATGCCACGGCAATGGTTTTCATCAGGTCGAAATAGGCCTTCATTTCCATGCCCAGTTTCGTAAACATATCCTTGTTCCAATGGGGAATCATACGCTCGTATGCTTCCGACTGACGTACCATAAAAATAGGCAATCCTCTCACCTTACCATTTTTATATACAATCTTATAGGCATCATACTTCCGGCGAATTTTATCTATCTGTTTTTGAGACAATTTACCCGGTGTATAAATCAAATCCCGGTAGCGCTTTTCCATCAGGTGCATATCCTGAAGCTCTTTTTCTGAAACCGGTTTCAAAGGTAAATCCGATTTCCACAATGAATGCGGATAAATCACCAGCCAGTGATTGGTCGTCCCTTTGTGTACAAAAGGCACCTGTACATCGGCAGCCTGCTGACGCGCATCTACCTTGCTGGCCGGAATCAGATGATCGATAAAAAGTTCCCCTTCTACATCCGGTGCCAGTATCCTCAACTCATTCATGCCTTCTTCCGGCGTACCTTCCATATCGCGTTCATAGCAAACCCATGCCGCACGCCATCCGGTGAAGTTAATGCCGAAGGGGAAAGATGTACATACCTTTCCATCCTTCAAGAATTGAAAGGTTATTTTCTTATCTACTGCCTTCTCGTTATACACCCATACAATAAAAGCCGACAGATACGTATCTTTTCCCGTCGGATCTTTGGCTTCAAACTTCAAATCCTTTTTCAGGGAAAGGACAGCCCCCGGTTTATACGTCCAACGCAGGGAACGGCTTCCATCTTTATAGTGTTCATCACTAAGAGATAAAGTCGACCCTGCGCCGGAGAGTTCCTGCGGTACAGCTTCTTCAAAAGAGAGCAACCGCTCATGCTTTACGACCTGTGCTGTCAACTCACCAGAGATCGCAAAGAAACTTAATACAGATGCTAGATTAATAAAAAATTTTCCTTTCATTTGCACCGTTCTATATAAAATTTAAGTATCGATGCAAAGATAGTATTTTTTATCATTTAATTGTTGTCTTTTTGACGGATTTCCACACGGCGGATTTTTCCACTGATGGTTTTCGGCAGTTCATCCACAAACTCAATGACACGCGGATACTTGTAAGGAGCTGTCACCCGTTTCACATGGTCCTGCAATTCCTTTATCAGTTCCGGTCCGGCCTTCTGCTTGTAGTCCTTTGCCAATACGATAGTGGCCTTTACCACCTGACCGCGGATTTCATCGGGCACACCGGTAATGGCACATTCCACTACTGCCGGATGCGTCATCAAGGCACTTTCTACTTCAAACGGGCCGATACGGTAACCGGAGCTCTTGATGACATCGTCGGCACGTCCTACGAACCAGTAATAACCGTCTTCGTCACGCCAAGCCACATCGCCTGTGTAATAGATACCATCGTGCCAGCCTCACGGGTAAGTTCAGCATCACGATAATATTCCTTGAACAAGCCAAGCGGTTTACCTTTATCCGTACGTACCACAATCTGTCCCTGTTCGCCATCTTCCGCCGAACGACCGTCTGGCTTCAGCAAGTCTATGTCATACTGCGGATTAGGCACACCCATACTTCCCGGTTTCGGCTCCATCCACGGGAAAGTAGCCAGTGTCAATGCCGTTTCCGTCTGTCCGAATCCTTCCATCAGACGAATGCCCGTAATACGTTTGAAAGTCTCATATACAGAATAGTTCAACGCCTCGCCCGCCGTCGTGCAATATTCCAGTGAAGACAAATCATATTTCGACAAGTCTTCCCGAATCAGGAAACGATAAATCGTAGGAGGTGCACATAGTGAAGTAATGTGATAATCATGAATCTTTTGCAGAATATCTGCCGGAGTAAACTTCTCATGGTCGTATACAAAGATATTGGCACCAGCAATCATCTGTCCGTACAGCTTTCCCCATACAGCCTTTCCCCATCCGGTATCTGCAATGGTCAAGTGCAAACTATTTTCATGCAGATTGTGCCAGAAGCATCCGGTAGCAATATGTCCGAGCGGATAAGTAAAGTCGTGTGCCACCATCTTCGGTTCTCCGGTAGTTCCCGAAGTAAAGTACATCAGTGAAATATCCTCGTTGGTATTCACATGTTCCGGACGTACAAAAGGAGCGGCAGCTTCCATACCCTTATGGAAATTTTCAAAACCTTCCGGATATTCCGGACCGACACTCACCAGACGTTCTACCGTAGGAGAATCAGGCATAGCCGCCAAAATATGTTCTGTGATAACCGGTTCACCGGCAGCCACAATCATCTTGATACCGGCAGCCTGACAACGATACACAATATCCTTCTTTGTCAGCAAGTGTGTAGCCGGAATGACCACTGCTCCCAACTTGTGAAGAGCAATGATAGAGAACCAAAATTCATACCGGCGTTTCAAAATCAGCATGACCTTATCTCCATGACCGATTCCCTGGCTCTGGAAATAGGAGGCAGTCATATCGGTATATTTCTTCAAGTCCGCATACGTAAACTGTATATGTGCTCCTTTGTCGTTTGTCCACAGCAACGCATTTTTATCGGGCTGTTCAGCCGCCCAGGCATCTAGCACATCATAACCGAAATTAAAATTTTCCGGCACCTTCACTTTAAAATTCGCAATGAAATCCTCTTGTGAGGTAAAGTGAGTTTGTTCAACAAATCTTTCTAACATATTTCTTTTCAAACAATAGTTCGTTAAAAATTAGCCCATCCTAAGCGGCTCTGGCAGTAAATAAAATGAGTTCTTTGAAAAGTTTGTCAATTAATTGCGTGTTTGGTTCAATCCCAGACACGCAAATAAATCGTTCAAGC
>ENA-OPZC01000038-OPZC01000038.1-human-gut-metagenome-genome-assembly--contig:-NODE-38-length-23873-cov-1.593237_pt1 | contig 23873 bp, 25 predicted proteins | sample MGYA00242477_ERZ504491 | MGnify/ENA primary metagenome ERZ504491 (study PRJEB26092, sample SAMD00036249) | human gut metagenome | host: Homo sapiens | study: EMG produced TPA metagenomics assembly of... | reverse complement strand
CACAGAAAAAACATTAAATCAGTTTATCATGGGATTATTATCATCTTTATTCGGAAAAAGTAAATCCGATGCAAACGAACAAGAGAAACAAGACAAGAAGAATTTCGACATCCTGAAATATGACGGCATCCGTGCCCGCAACATGGGTAAACTACCCTACGCCATCAAATGTTTTGAAGAAGCAGTGGCACTTCAAGAAGAAAAGGAAACGCTGGGTTTACTGGCCAGTGCATATCTTCAGGCCAACCGCACGGAGGATGCGCGCATTACCCTTGACCGGCTGATTGGCCAAGATGAGACAAACGTACAGGCCTTGCTGTCTCTAGCCAGCGTATGCTATATACAAGAAGACTATGAAGGGATGGATAAGGCCTGCCAGAAAGCCATCGCTTTGGATGAAAAGAACGCCCAGGCTTACTACTTAGCCGCTCGTGCAGCACGTGGCTTGAAAAATGACTTGCAAGCCATTGTCATGCTGACCAAAGCCATCGTACAAAACGAGAGTTTCACAGAAGCCTACCTTCTGCGTGCCGAAGTGCTGTGGAAAATGCGTCAGGCGAAAGATGCGCTCAATGACTTGGAGCAGGTGCTGAAACTGAATCCGGAAGAAGAGGAAGCGCTTCTACTGAAAGCTACCATCCATATCGGTATGGGAGAAAATCAGGAAGGAGAAGCATGCGTGGAACAGGTTATAGCTTTGAACCCGTTCAACGTGAAAGCATATTTGCTGAAAGGTGGCTTGCTGATAGAAGAAAAACAACTGGACAAGGCGCTCGAGAATTATCAGGAAGCTATTGAACTGATTCCGCAGGAAGCGCAGCTGTATCAGGAAAGAGGACGTGTTCACCTGCTGATGGGCGACAAGGCCGGTGCGGCAGAAGACATGAAAAAGGCCATCGAGCTGGCTCCTGAAAAGGAAAACCTGATTTCCGGCAATTTCAATAACTTTGAAAAGAGCAATCTGCAAAACGGAATCTACTAAACGATACTTTTCAAAAAGGACGGGTGCGGAACATTCATTCATGAAATTCCACACCCGTCCTTTTTATAATAATAGATGTATTAAAGTGCTTCGTAAGCTGCTTTCAACTGCTGTAAGGCTTTTTCAAGTGTCACACGCGGACAACCTACATTCATTCGCATAAAGCCTGCTCCTTCCTTACCGAACATCTCTCCATCGTTCAACGCCAGTCCGCTTTGTCGACAAAGAAAGCATTCAATGCCTCATGCGACAATCCCAGTTCGCGACAATCCAGCCAAATCAGGTAAGAAGCCTGCGGACGCATCACCTTAATCTTAGGAGTATGTGCTTTTGTATAGGCATCTGCATAGTCAATATTTCCCTGAATATAAGCCAGACATTGTTGCAGCCACTCCTCTCCTTCAGTGTAAGCAGCGGTTACGGCAGGCCAGGCAAATACATGTCCCGCATTCAGCTCTCCGGCATCCAGATAAGTCACGAAGCGTGAACGAAGTCCTTCATTGTAAATAATGGTATGCGAAGCAGCTACTCCCGGCATATTGAAAGTCTTACTGGGTGCCATGAAAGTAACGGAGTTGTTGCGGGCTTTTTCTGACACCATGGCAAAAGGCAGATGCTGATAAGGCGGTAAGGTCAGGTCAGCATGAATTTCATCCGAAAAGACAATCACATTGTCATCAGCACAGATTTCGGCCAGTTCCTGCAATTCTTCTTTCTTCCAAACCACTCCTCCCGGGTTATGAGGATTGCACAGAATCAGTACCCGTACTCCCTTTATGGAACGGCGAATCAAATCCAAATCCATGCGATAATGTCCGTCCACTTCTTTCAGCGGGCATTCCACCAGGCGACGGTTGTTGCGTGTCACCAGCCAGGCAAAAGATGGTACACCGGAGGCATAATCATAATCTTGTCGCCCGGCTTTGTGAAACAGTTGATAGCCATTCCCAAACCCGGTACAATGCCCGGTACAAAATTGATTTCTTCCTTCTCTACCGACATGCCATAACGTTTCATTACCCATCCGATAATAGACTGATAGTAATCGTCTGAACGGAAGGTATATCCCAACACCGGATGTTCGCAACGTTTGCGAATGGCTTCCAAAATAAACGGAGGTGTGGCAAAATCCATATCGGCCACCCACATCGGAATCAAATCAGACTTTCCCCATACGTTTACCATACCGTCTACTTTCTCGCTGCATGTGCCGCGACGGTCAATCACTTCATCAAAATTATAGTTCATGTTCTTATTTATTTTGGCTGTTTTACAAATGAAATATCTCTGTACAACAAAGGTAAGAAAATACATTCATATCCGCCATTCTGAGGCTATTTTTTAAAAATAAGAAGAAAAAGTTTGTCGGAACATTTGTTTTTTAAAGAAAAGTATTACATTTGCAGCAGAAATAACAACAAAATAACAAACAAATGAGAACATTTGCATCATACTTCTTCTTTTACTTTTATTTCTTTTACTTTAGCAATGAAGTGAAGCGGGAGTTTGCATGCATACGTTAATAGAGAAAACAAGAATGAAATGATAATACAAAGTCCCGCTTCGATGGAGCGGGACTTTTTTTATAGTTACACAAAAGATGAAGAAGATAGCCATACAAGGAGTTCCGGGCTCGTATCACGACATTGCAGCCCATAAGTTTTTCAAGGATGAAGAAATCGAACTGATTTGCTGCAACACATTCGAAGAGGTGTTCGATAACCTGAAAAAAGACAGCAGCATCATCGGAATGATTGCCATTGAGAATACGATTGCCGGAAGCCTCCTTCACAATTACGAATTGCTCAGAGACAGTGGAGCTACGATTATTGGAGAACACAAATTACGAATCAGCCACAGCATCATGTGTCTGCCCGGAGAAGACTGGAGCACACTGACAGAGGTAAACTCCCACCCGGTAGCACTAGCACAATGCCGGGATTTCCTACAACACCACCCTCAGCTGAAAGTGGTAGAAACGGAAGATACCGCAGGCAGTGCACGCGACATCAAGGAAAAGGGATTAAAAGGACATGCTGCCATCTGCTCCAAATATGCAGCCGAGCTTTACGGCATGAAAATCTTGCAGGAAGGCATTGAAACCAACAAGCATAATTTCACTCGCTTTCTGGTGATATGCGATCCCTGGATGGCCGACGAACTGAAAGACCGTTCCAAAATCAACAAGGCCAACATTGTTTTCTCCCTGCCTCATAATGAAGGAAGCTTGTCACAAGTGTTGTCCATCTTTTCGTTCTATCACATAAACCTGACCAAAATACAATCATTGCCCATCATCGGGCGGGAATGGGAATACCTGTTCTACGTAGACGTGATGTTCAACGACTATTTGAGATACAAACAATCCATTGACGCAGTAATGCCATTAACCAAAGCACTTAAAATTTTAGGAGAATATGCAGAAGGAGAATCAACCTTATAAGATAGAGCCGGCCAGCCGACTGAGCCACGTCAGCGAATACTACTTCAGCCGGAAACTAAAAGAAGTGGCACAGATGAATGCCGAAGGAAAGAATGTCATCAGCTTAGGAATCGGAAGCCCGGACATGCCGCCTTCAGAAGAGACCATCAACGTGTTGTGTGAAAATGCCCGCAAGCCGGATGCACACGGCTACCAGCCTACGGTGGGAATACCAGAACTGCGCAAGGCCATGGCCGACTGGTATAAAAGATGGTATGACGTAGACCTGGACCCGGCAACGGAAATCCAGCCGCTTATCGGTTCGAAAGAAGGTATCCTTCACGTCACACTGGCTCTGGTGAACCCCGGTGACCAGGTGCTGGTTCCAAACCCCGGATACCCTACCTACACTTCACTGAACAAGATTTTGGGAAGTGAAATCGTGAACTACAACCTGCGGGAAGACAATCACTGGCAACCGGATTTCGAAGAACTGGAAAAGATGGATTTAAGTCGGGTAAAAATCATGTGGACCAACTATCCCAACATGCCGACCGGTGCCAATGCCACCATGGAGCTTTACGAGAAGCTGGTGGATTTTGCACGCCGTCACCAGATTGTCATCGTCAACGACAACCCGTACAGTTTCATTCTGAACCGTAAACCTATCAGTATCCTGAACGTGCCGGGAGCCAAAGAATGCTGTATCGAGTTCAACTCCATGAGCAAAAGCCACAACATGCCGGGATGGCGCGTAGGTATGCTAGCAACCAATGCCACTTTCGTACAGTGGATTCTGAAAATCAAGAGCAACATTGATTCCGGTACTTTCCGCCCCTTGCAGCTGGCAGCCGCACAGGCTTACCACAACAGCGCAGAATGGCACGAAGAAGCCAATATCCAGACTACGCACGCCGCCGGAAACTGGCTGAAGAAATCATGCATACCTTGGGATGTACCTTCGACCCGGAACAAGTAGGTATGTTCTTGTGGGGACGCATTCCAGACCACTATGCCGACGTAGAAGAACTGACCGAGAAAGTCTTGCACGAAGCCCGCGTGTTCATCACTCCGGGATTCATTTTCGGCAGCAACGGAAAACGGTATATCCGTATTTCACTCTGTGCCAAAGAGCCTCAACTGGAGGAGGCGTTAAAACGAATCCAGGCCATCATGAATAAATAACATTACAAAAATCAAATACTACCATGGAACAGTTAGATTTACTCCCTATTGAACTGGAAGGTGTTTCTCAGGAACGCCCGTTGATCATTGCAGGCCCTTGCAGTGCCGAAACAGAAGAACAAGTCATGACTACAGCCAAGTCACTGTCTGACAAAGGTATCAAGATATTCCGTGCCGGAATCTGGAAACCCCGTACCAAACCGGGAGGTTTCGAAGGTATCGGTGTGGAAGGTCTTTCCTGGCTGAAAGAAGTGAAGAAGGAAACTGGTATGTACGTAGCCACGGAAGTAGCTACCGCCAAGCATGTGTACGAATGCCTGAAAGCTGACGTAGACATCGTATGGATTGGTGCCCGTACTACTGCCAACCCGTTTGCCGTACAGGAAATTGCCGATGCTCTGAAAGGCGTAGACATTCCCGTCTATGTGAAGAATCCGGTAAATCCTGATCTGGAGTTGTGGTTGGTGCATTGGAACGTATCAACAATGCCGGACTGAAACGTATCGGTGCCATTCATCGCGGATTCTCTTCATACGACAAGAAAATTTACCGCAACCTGCCGCAGTGGCACATTCCTATCGAACTGCGCCGCCGTATCCCGAACCTGCCTATTATCTGCGACCCGAGCCATATCGGCGGAAAACGTGAACTGATTGCTCCGCTGTGCCAGCAGGCCATGGACTTAGGTTTCGACGGACTCATCATCGAATCACACTGCAATCCGGAATGTGCATGGAGCGATGCCGCACAGCAGGTTACTCCCGATATCCTTGACTACATCCTGAACCTGCTCGTCATCCGTTCTGAACATCAGACTACAGAAAACCTGAACGAGCTCCGCCGACAGATTGACGAATGTGACAACGACCTGATGGACATACTCGCCAAACGTATGCGTGTGTGCCGTGAAATCGGTACCTTCAAAAAGGAACATAACATGACCATCCTGCAGACCGGACGTTACAACGAAATTCTGGACAAGCGTGGCGCACAAGGCTCACTTTGCGGCATGGATTCCGATTTCGTCAAACAAGTATTCGAGCTGATTCACGAAGAAGCGTGCGCCAGCAAATGGAAATCATCAACAAATAACAGAAACAAAGCATGAAAATATTGATTTTAGGAGCCGGAAAAATGGGCTCCTTCTTTACCGATGTATTGAGTTTTGAACATGAAGTCGCCGTATACGATGTGAATCCCCAACGCCTGCGCTTTATGTACAACTGCTACCGCTTCACCAAGCTGGAAGAAATCAGCGAATTCAAGCCGGAGCTGGTCATCAATGCTGCCACGGTAAAATACACACTCGATGCTTTCCATCAGGTCCTTCCGGTATTGCCGAAGGACTGTATCATCAGCGACATCGCTTCCGTGAAAACCGGATTAAAGGAGTTTTATGAAAACTGCGGCTTCCGTTATGTGTCTACCCACCCGATGTTCGGTCCCACATTTGCCAACCTCGACAAACTGAGTACGGAGAATGCCATCATCATTAAGGAAGGTGACCACCTGGGAAAGATTTTCTTCAAGGACCTTTACCAGCACCTGAAGCTGAACATCTTTGAATACACCTTCGAGGAGCACGACGAAACTGTGGCTTACTCCTTGTCCATCCCGTTCGTATCTACCTTTGTGTTTGCAGCCGTCATGAAACACCAGGATGCACCGGGTACTACCTTCAAGCGCCACATGGCCATTGCGCAAGGTGTGCTGAGCGAAGATGATTTTCTGCTACAGGAAATTTTGTTCAATCCACGCACTCCGGCTCAAGTCGAAAATATCCGTACGGAGCTAAACGAACTGTTAGATATTATCAGCCGGAAAGATGCAAAAGGCATGCATGCCTATCTTAGCAAGATTCGAAAAAATATCAAATAACTTAGAGGGAAATCCATAAAAAAGGGCAGGAAGAAAACTACAAACCTTTCTTCCTGCCCTTTCTATTTTCTATCAGACTGATATTTACAGCTTAATCTTCTTTGATACCGATTTCGACTCATTGTGCAGACGGTCGAGTGCAGTCACTACGTAACGATACTTCGTCTTTCCGTCTTCATACGGCAACTTATAGAATTCATCGTGCGTAATCGCTACAATGTGTGAAGGATCGTTCAGGTTCACCTTCTCCTTGCTTCCGAAGCGGTACACCACATAATGATAAGCCTTGTCCATCTCGGTCTTTGCCTTCGGTGCCGTCCAGAACAAGATGTATCCGTCTGCGGTCCATACCGGTTTCAGCTTACGCACTTTGCCCGGAGCCTTGTCGTCCATAAACGGAGAAGCCGGAAGCAATGCCGGATACTTGTGATATTCTTTCACCAGCATATCCCGGTAATTTCCCTTGTTCTCTACCACTGCCGCCGCATACCACTGACAGCTTCCCTGTACGGTAGGCAATGAACGCTGCAAATTATACTTTGCCGGAATCTGGCTCTGGTTCGGATTCATCAAATCTGCTTTCGATACCGTGCGTATCACATCCTGACCGATATACAGCGGACGAGCTGCCGAATGGCGTGCCCACCAGCGAATCAGTGTATCATAATCGGCTGCCGGATGTCCGATTTCCCAATAAATCTGCGGGATATTGTAATCTACCCAGCCATTGTTTACCCACAAAAGCCACAGTCGGCATACAAGTCATCGTAGTTCTGCAAGCCGTTTGTCTCACTTCCGTTCGGGTCATTCTTCTTGTTACGATAAATACCGAACGGTGATACACCAAACTTCACCCACGGTTTACATTCGCGTACGGTTTCATGAATTTCCTTAATCAACACGTTCACATTATCCCGACGCCAGTCTGCCCGACGAGTAAATCCGCGACCGTATGCTGCAAAGCTGACATTATCCGGAAACTCCTCTCCCGGATTCGGATAAGGATAGAAATAGTCGTCCATGTGAATGGCATCCACATCATAGCGGGTCACAATGTCGCGTACAATCTTGCAGATGTATTTTCTGGACTCCGGCAGCCCCGGATCAAAATACAGTTGGCCGGCATACTGCACAAACAGTTCCGGATTCTTGCTGTAGGGATGCATGGGCGACAAAGCACCTGTGCCTTTCGTCTTGGCACGATACGGATTAATCCACGCATGAAGTTCCATGTTCCGCTTGTGGCATTCCTCAATCATAAACTGCAAAGGGTCCCACATAGGCGAAGGAGCTTTTCCCTGCACACCGGTCAAGAAACGGCTCCATGGTTCGTAAGGAGATTTATACAAGGCATCCGCCTCTGCCCTCACCTGAAAAATGATGGCATTGATACCAGCCTTCTGCAAGTTGTCCAACTGGCTCACCAGCACCTTCTTCATTTTCTCCGTAGGCATCCCCTGGAACTGTCCGTTTACACACTGTATCCAGGCTCCGCGAAACTCCCGTTTGGGATAACGTGTCTGAGCATACAAGTTGCTCGTCCACAGGCTTCCCAAAAGGACAAGCAACATCAATAGTTTAGTCTTCATATCCGTAAATTTTATCATATCCTTTTCACTTTCCGGACAAATGTCCGATTAAGCCGCAAAGATAGTGAAAGGTGAGAGCAATACCAAGCCAAAAGCCTGCTTTTGAGCACAAGTATTGCCGAACCGCATCCTATATTCAAGAAATCAAAATTTCCTTTACTTGGCTGCCTTATGCAACTCCACTCCCACCACATAATAATGTGGTACGTTCGACAAAATCATTCCGGTCTTATCATTCCCGTCAATTTCTCTTTCCCCACAGAAGCGCATAAATCCGTATTGTTCATCTACCCAGCCAGAGCCGTATAAGATTAAAGGTATGTTCAGGCTGTCTGCATTCGGATTATTCCGTAAGATATAAGGTCTGGCTTCGTAAAAATACACCTTTTCTTTTCCTAACGGATGCAACTTCAATGCCACATTCGCAGTCATCGCATTCGGAACTTTAATAGTAAGCAAAGTTGTAGAGTCATTTCTGCTTGTCAGGAATAAAGACAGGTCTGTGATTTTATTCCACACTTCTGTGTCCTCCGGCAAATCCTTGTATCTCCAGGAATCTTTCAGCAGCTCCTTATTTTTCCCCATCCGAAACAGCTCGATACGTTTGGATGTTTTCCCTTTCTCATGTTCCTCCACATATACTTGTACTTCATACGTATCTGTCAGGAACGGCATCAGGTCAAAATGGAACATCTTTACACGCATCACATTCAGCACATCTACAATATCCTCCACACCAATTTGTTTCGTATTTACCTTTAATGAATCTTGTGCAGGCAGTCCTGCGGACAAACAAAGGCAAATAATTGCCATCCATACTCTTTTTTTCATTGTATTATGTTTTAAGTTTCATTCAGCTTTTATCTGCAAACCGAAAATGCATAGTACGATTATATCCTTCTATATAAACCAACCATGCAAATTCTCACAAATATAATGATTACTGAATGATTATCACTATAACTTCCTCAAAATCTACGATTTGCCTCTACACCAGTCCTAATAGAAGTAACTGGGCCGTCATAAATCTTCTAAACCGCCTTATATAAAAGAGAAACTCCTATTCAAAAATACCTTGACACGTAGCTGTCAATATCTCGACACGAACGTGACGAGACATCAGCACGTACGTGTCAAGACCTCGTCACGTACGTGTCGAGGTAAATTTAACTCTATTTTAAGGAATATACGGAAGGAAACTGAAGAATCTATAAGAAACTATTTACTCTTTTTTGCAGGTAGCAACGGCTTTATATATTTCTTGAAAATTTTTCCTACTTCAATGGGAGTGGAGTTATTCAGCATATCATACGTTCTGCCCGTTGAGGGCTTGAGAGAATGCCCGTAATCTGTCTGAAGTTTTTTACTGACGTCCGGTCCCTCGTTCATGATAAGTTCAGGCGGACGACCTTCCACAGTCACATCATACACCGGATCTTCTCCCCGTTTTGTCCAAATGGAATAAGGACACATGCGGATATATCCCTTCGGTTTCTTTGCCATAAGACTGTCTGTCAGACTTCGGGGAATTCCTTCATCAAAAGGATTCTTGTACTCCATCCATTTCTTTTCCAACGGGGCTTCCAAAGGCTTGTTGTAATTCTCCATATCCCCTGGAAGGAAATCAAACTGAATGAGTTTTACCGTTTCTTCATTCAGCTTAATTTCCTTGTCTTTCTTTTGCTGGCTCATCACAGGTATCACCACCAGCAAAAGAGAATTCAATACCATATATCGCTGGAGAGTGTTCATTCAGCCGTCTTTACTGATTGTTCATATTCAATCGTGACATTTCCGTCTCAGCTGCACTCTGATTATTCATCTTCTTTTCGGTGCGGAAGCGATAAGTAATCGTGAAACCGACTTTTCGGGTTTCCTCTTTTCCGATACTGTGCATGATAATATCATTCAGACGGGCTGAAGCACGCGTATTGTTCTTATTGAAAATATCGTAAGCATCCAGTGAAAGTTGAAGTTTGTCTTTCAGGAACGATTTTTTCAAACTCAGGTTGAAGGAGGTATAACTCTTCGCCTCGTACAACTGATAATATCCTCTGGAACCATAATTAAAATCAGCAGACAACAGGAATCCGGATGGAAGTGTGAAACTATTGTTGAAGTTCACCATCACCAGCGGGCGGCCGGCTTTTAGGACACTTTCGTTCGGCCCTGGATAACTGAAGAAGGTCTTCAAACAGGTAAGCGTAAGTGAGGGCAGCCACCACTTCACCGGATATTGCACGTTTACCATCCCCGTCAGATTATGCATTCTGTCAAAATTATCCATGTAGCTGACCGTAACTGCTGAATTTCCCGGCATACTGTAGAAAGCTGTTATCAGCGGATTATGGGTATGAGTATAATCAGGTTAAAGAACAGAAACTTATAAAACAGTATATAGTTCAGGTCATGAGTCAAAGCCTGTTTCAGGTAAAGATTTCCTTTTTGATAAGTAAACCGATCAGTGTACACCGCATTGTCGTTCATTACACCAAAAGGCGGACGCTCCGTATGAACGGAATATGTAAGCGACTGTTGCAGGTTCTCGGTATTGTAGCTTAACGAAACAGAGGGCAGGAAGTTATGATAAGTCTGGTTCTGATTCTTGTTGCTATTGTTTTCCCTCAAATCGCTCCGTATATGTTCGTAACGCAATCCAGCTCCCAGCGACAGATTGTTCCATGTGTAATCGTACGACAGGTAGAGCGAATTTTTCATTTCCGTATTACTTGTACTACCATTATTCAACGCACGGACATACTCTATATAGTCCGTTCCGGTTGTGTGGCTGAAATCATAACCGAAGCTGAAAGTTCCGGCTTTCCCGGTTTCATACGACAAATTTAATTTGGCAGCAAACAAATCCCAGTCCGCTTTACGATAATAATCCATAGACGTTTCCACACCGTCGCTTTCCCATTCACGGATATTGCCACGGCTTCGGTCGGTCTTATGAAGATAATCACCGAATGCGTTCATCTTCCAGCCATTCTTCCAGTCGTTTGTATAATACAGATTCAGATGGTTGCTGACGGACTTGTCGGACACATCGCTGAGATTCCTGATAAAGGTTGAAGTCCCTTTGTCCGGTATCATGGAAAGCGTATCCTTAGAGAACGTACTACCTTCACTGTATTTACCTTCATATTTCAGGCCGATTTCCGACTCCGGAGAGAAATGATAAGAAACCCCTCCCGTATAGGCATGGCTTTCGTTGAAGATTTGTTTCCGGGTCAAATCGGTCAGATTCCAGATTGTATCACTTTGAGTCTGCTGGTAAACGTCAAGATTCGAATCCTTCTTTCCCCGGTCATAATTATAAGAGAGAAAGAAGTCCCAGTTCTTGTAATTGTAACTTCCGTTCATCTTGTAATTCTGACTAAGATAATTCCCCTGCAGCAGATTACCGCTGACATTAAAGGCAAGTCCTTCGCCCAGGCGTTTGGTCTTGATTTCAATCACCGCACGCTGCTCAGAGTGATAACGTACCCCCGTATTCGTCACCAGTCTGACAGACTGAATCTGGTCGATAGCCAGATTATCCAGTTCAGTCTGGTCTGTCACTTCACGGCCATTGATATAATAGGCAGGGAGACCTCTACCAATCACTTCAATGTCTTCACCACGTTTCTGAATACCGGGTATCTTGCAAAGCAAATCATCCAATGTAGTCTGTCTGGCAAGAATCGTATTAGGCACATCAGCCGTAATACCTTCCCTATCCAATTTGAAAGGTTTTCGGTAGGCAGTAACCTCCACTCCTTCAAGCTCGGTCTGTGCCAGTTCCATTTTAACTACCGGCAATGTGAGATTCGCATTGACTTGTATATTCCGACACAATGTCTCATAACCCAGATAAGAATAGCGGATGATATAGTTACCTCCAGCAAGCGATGTGCCATATACCCCGCAAGAGTCGGATACTGCTCCGGTGACGAGTGTACTGTCTGCCTGATTCAAAAAGGCGACATTCACCATCGGCATCACCGCATTTTCCGAATCGATGATTGTTCCTTTAATCAAATGCTGACTGTAAACAGGCAGTATGATTAAGCTGCCTATAACATATAAAAATAGCTTTTTTCATAGAGTTAAGTCAATGCTAAATATTCCATCATGTTTGTGTATTATCTTCCGAAACGTGAAGAATCTACTTCTTTCTTCTCCTTACTGATGCTGCCACCAAAACGGTAGACAAATTTCACTGAAACGGTACGGCTGTACTGCCCCATGTTCAAATCGATGTGCTGTCCTACATAGCGGTTTCTCACCTTCATACGCATGGTATCAAACAAGTCAGCACAGTTCAGGCTCAGACTGGCCTTATCCTTCAGGAAGTTCCACTGCGCTCCTACATTGACCGTAAAGACCGGTTTCGTATCGCTGATACCGGAAATCATGCTTGAACGGTACATCGCATCCAGATCAAATCCGAGGTTGGAACCTACCGAAAAATGATTCTGCATAGCAAGCATACAGGCCCATTTCTTACGGTCGAAAGGAATATCCCAAAAGTTATCGCAACGGTTACGGTCATTGACCACCGTCGCATTCACCTGAGAAGACAACCACTCACCGATATTGAACGGAACGTTGGCGCTCATACCGAAGGACTGGTAATAGTCCCAGTTCTGCGTGCGATACACAAGCGCCAGACGGTCTTTTGCCTGATACATATCCATCGTGAAATAATCATTGGTACGCTCGTAGAACAACGACAACATGTACTTCTGCAGGAAGAGATAATTGGCATTTACACTATACACATTAGCAGGCCGCAGTCCCTCAATAGTCTGGAGCTCTTCATAAGCGTTCATATAAGTGGTACTGGTCTGCATATCCCAATAGGTAGGGTAATCTTTTTCCGATGATACCCCCAACATAAACGTATGTTTCTCCGACGGCGAATAGGTCAGACTGGCCTGCGGATAGACCGCCCATTTATGATAATTTCCGATGGATAATACTCACCGGTTGCCGAGAGAGAAAGAGACAGACCGTTTTCAAACTCTTTGTCGAAGCCTCCATAAAAGTTGGTAATCTGCTCATAAAGACGTGAGGAAGAATTGCCCACATCATCCTTTCCTTCAGTCTGATTGAAGAACTGGGCGTTCTTATTGTCCGTATAATCATAACGGACACCGTATTTCAAAGTCCAGTCATTGGCGAGAGCGTGGCTCTGGTCGGCATATACAGAGAACTTGCGGATTTTCTGGTCCGAAGTATAATCAAGCAACTGACGGGTATTGTCTGTCAGTTTACTTTCCAGACGATTCTTGTCATTCATGGTATAGTCCGTATAATCCACCCCAAAATCAAGTCCGAATCCGGAAGAATAGCGGGCAAAGACATTGTGCAGACGGCTGTCCTGCAACTTGTCATTGTGGCTGTTCTGGAAGTTCCCGTTTACATCAATCGTACCTTTACCATTATTAGAAAGGGCACCGTTGTAACCCACGCTCAACTCATTATCCTCGTTTATCTGATAGCCGTACTCAGCATAGATATTATGCTTCCAGCCCTTTGTATTGATTTTCTGTGTCTGCGTGATGTCATATACTTTTCCGTCATAGGTATGTTGGGATGCCAGGTCCATCACCGTCATTATATGCGAATAACCCGGATTGTAAGAGACATTCAGCGATGACTTTCCCTTCGTCATCAGGAAGTTTACATTGCCGCTGTAACTGCTGAAATACTGGTTGCTGTAGCTGGTCGACAGTTCACTCTGAATGGTATTGTCGTCTGCCTTAGCAGTCACAATATTGATGGCAGCCCCGCGCACATGATATTCGGGCGGTGTATTATACATCACTTCGGCTGTCTGTACCTGCGAAGCGGAAGTATTCTTCAGCATCTCAATCAGCTGTTCCTGTGTCAGTGTACTTGCTTTTCCGTTCAGGATAACCGTTACGTCCTTTGCTCCCACCAGCGAGAGTTTACCGTTCCTGTCCTGCACACCCGGCAACTTACAGATAGCCTCGTAAGCATTGTTTACAATATGCTTTTCTGAGATGGCCGAAATGTCATAATTCAGTTTTCCCTGTTCCACGGTTACAAACGGGCGTTCTCCCTCAATTACCACTTCCTCCAGATTGTAGTCCTTCGATTCCAAAGTAATGACACCGGCATCACGTGCCTGGCCCTTCACCTGCCTGGTCTGATAAAGCAAATGCTGGATAATAAGCTGATAATCCTCCGGTTCCGGTTCAAGCGTAAATGTACCGTCGGCCGCAGATATGGTTGCACCTAAATAGGTTGAATCCGGTAGCTGCATGACGATGGTAGCACCTTCAACCGGCTGCTGATTGGTATCTACTATTTTTCCGGTTGTCTGACTCCAAACAACAGGAAAATAACCTAAGATAAATATTGCACTTATAGTGTTTCTAATATTCATTATATACTGCTATTTATCAATGATTTTTAATCGCTTTTTCAAATTTTTAATGTCCGAACCTTGATGTGTCTACTCCTTTTATTTCCTGTTTTTTATATCCTCCAAAACGGTATGTAAAGTTCAGAGATACCGTACGGGTATAGAATCCAGTGTTCATATCCAAATGTTGTCCTTTGAAGCGAACCTTCATATCTGGCATACTAGAGTTGAATATATCACTGCAACGTGCTATAAGTGAACATCTGTTTTTGGCAAAACTCCACTTCATTCCAGCTGTGAGATTAAATGAACTGTTAAGATCCAGTGTTCCCTGAATAAAAGGTGTCTGTATGTTACCTGTCAACTCAAACGAAAGATTCTTTCCTACCATGAAGGTGTTGTCAAAAGTTCCGACAAACATCCATTTCTTGCGGTCAAATGGCACGTCAAAAAAACGCTCGCATTTTTGTCTTGCCTGCATACCTACAAGCGTGAGCCTTGCATCGTACCAGTTTCCTATGCTAAAAGGCAAAATAATATTTGCACCTATCATACGCATATAATTCCAGTTGGTATTCTTGTATATTAATGCCAGTCGGTCGGTAGCCTGATAAGGAGACTGGGCAAAGTAATCGGACGTATGTGTATAGAACATACCAAAAATATACTTTTGTTTCAATATGTATGTGCCGTTCAGATTATAGTTGGTCATGGGGCGCAATCCCGGCGTTCCCTGAAGTTCAGAATATCCGTTCAGATAGGTAACGGAAGACTGCATATCCCAGTAACCCGGATAAGTCTTATCTGTTGATAAAGACAGTTGAAAGATATGTTTCGGGCTTTTCAGGTATGTCAGTGAGGCTTGCGGATAGACAGCCCATTTGTGATAGTTGCCAATAGTGTAATATTCTCCTATAGCAGAAATAGAAAGCGAAGTGCCGGTTGTCCAGTTTTTATTCAGTGAAAAATAAAAACTAGCTGTCTGTTCATTAAGTTTAGCTTCTGTATTTTCGGTTTGTATATTACCTGTTACATTATTATATGTTTGAAAATCATAATCTTTTGCATAACGGTAGGCTACTCCGTAACCAATGCCCCAGTTGTTTGTCAGATTATGTTTCTGGTCTGCATAAATTGAATAGCGGTCTATTCGCTGACCACCAGTCAGTGTGTATGAGCTTTTGTTTTTATCAGATAGTTGTGTGAACATAGTCTGGTTATTATCTGAAGTGTAACGTGTGTAATCGCCGCCTACTTCCAGACCGATACCAGAACTGTACTGCACTGTTATATTATTCATCTTATTGTCCGTGAACTTATCAAGGTTGGACTGCTGGAAACTTCCGTCTGCTATACTGCGGTTATGTCCGTCAGGTGTAAAACTTCCCGTGTAGGCTACATTCAGATGATTCTTTTTATTAATATTGTATTCCAAAGCTGTTCTCACATTATGCACCCAGCTTTTAGAACTCAGTTTCTCATTCTGGGTTATTTCATAAACTTTATCACTCAATGTGTGTCTAGAGAACAGCTCTGTATATTCCAACATTTTGATATTGTCAGTCCCATACATTACATCCAAAGTTACTTTGGGAGTAGACAAACGGAAATTACCGTTTGCACCGCCACTGCTGAAATATTTATTCTGATAATAAGTACTCAATTCTCCTTGAAATGAATAATCATTAGAGCGTTTCATCACCACATTGATTATAGCTCCACGAACATGGAGTTCAGGAGGGGCACTGTACATGACTTCCGCCTTCTCGACACGATCCACCGGCGTATTGCGTAACAATGTTTCCAACTGTTCTGCTGTCATGGTTGTAGGCTTACCATTCATCACAATGGTAAGAGAATTTGCTCCAGCGAGAGAAAGTATTCCGCTACTTTCTTGAACACCAGGCAGTTTGGTTATAGCCTCGTATGCATTGTTTACGACTTGTTTTTCAGAGAGCACTGAAAGATTATAGCCAAGCCGTCCGTTTTCAACTTTGACCAATGGCTTTTCGCCCTCAATTACCACTTCCTCCAGATTGTAGTCTTTCGATTCCAAAGTAATGACACCGGCATCACGCGTCTGTCCCTTAACCTGCCTGGTCTTATAAAGCAAATGCTGGATGATAAGCTGATAATTCTCCGGCTCCGGTTCAAGCGTAAATGTACCGTCGGCTGCAGATATGGTTGCACCTAAATAGGTTGAATCCGGTAGCTGCATGACGATGGTAGCACCTTCTACTGGATGCAGATTGGCATCTACTATCTTTCCTGTTGTCTGACTGAATACAGATGATGCAAAACCTGCATATATGAAGAGACCTGCTATAATTCTTTTACATTCCATTTATAGGCGTTTAAGACATTCTATTTTATCAGTTCCTCTAATCTTTGTTTCAACAGCATATTGTGAAGCTGGTTTGCCACAATCTCGCCATTGCTATTAATCAGAATACCATGCGGTATACCTGAGAAAGGAAAATTCTCTTTTACCTTTTCTCCTTCAGTTGTATCAATCAAAGAAGTAAACTTAATTTGATATTTCTTCATGGCCGCCTGAAAATCATCCATATTCTTGTCTATCGAAATCAAAAGTATATCCAATCCTTTCTCCTTATACTGGCTGTAAGTTTTTTCCAGTTCGGGAATTTCCGCAATACAGGGAGCACAGGCAGAAGACCATAAATCAATATACAGATACCCATTTTTAGGAATAAACGAAGAAAGCCTTCTTGTTATCCCATTGGCATCCGGAAATTCCATATCCCTTATCTTTTTACCAATCCTGGCATCTAACTCTTTCTGTTTTCTGTCCATATCCAGGCGAAGTTCATAATACCATTGCACTTTCTTGTCAGCTTTCACTTCTTCCGGCAAAGTGGGATAGGTTTCCAGGAAATGAGGGTCATACACAGAACCTATTTCATTGATAAATGTGGTCTTGCCTACAATATTGTGTATATTATCAAGCTGAAACTTCACTTTATACTCTGTGTAGACCTGAGCCAAAGAATCATACACCGAAGTATCCGGATTATCTTTTCCTTCTATGCTTCTGCGATATTCCATCTCTCCTAATTTTTCTATTCTGCGTGTTTCTGTAAGGTAAGTATTGTACAAGTCGTTCATAGGTGTTCCTGTTACATGATATACCGAATCAAATGCTATCTTTACCGTTCCCTTTTCGGCAAAGAACATTCCTTTTAATGGATTCAACGTGTCATTTACTGAAAGATAATATGCCACTTCAAAATTAGGTTCAATGCTGAAATTAAATTTTCCATGGAGCAAAGTATCACTAGCGACATTAATCACCGAATCATTCTGAAGATAATACAATTCTATTGGCGTCCCATCCATGCAGTTGCTACATACGCCTTCAATATTTACCATCTTGTGATTCACACAACTTGCCATGATGATGGTACCTATGACAACTCCATATAGATTGACAGACTTCATTATAAGATATTATTTTTAAGAATAGTCCTCAAAAGTAGATATTATACACCAAACTTCACCCCACTCTTCTCATAAATTATCCTTTCAGCAATCCATAATTGTTTAATTAAGAATAAAAAGACACTTATCGTTCAATTGCACTTCTCACTGCTTCATAAAACAGGCCTCCCACATCTATGCCTAGTTTAAACTTACGAAACTTATAGGATGGAACGACCATCGGTGCAGTCTTCCATCCTTGTCGCACATCATAATACCTTTGTACACCAACCTCCACTCCAAAACGGTTTGTAAAATCGTAACCAACGGTGGCTCCATAATACGTACGGTTGAGATTATACCTGTTATCCGGACTATAAGCACCAAACACCGTAAGATGAAAATCATCTGCCGGATGAAGTGTCATGCCTCCTGACACACCAAACGACTGACCGACACTATAGGGGAAAGTATATTTTGCCGCATTCACTCCTACATATATATCCAAGAAATCATTGATTTCCCTTTGGTATATAAACATCATCTGGTTCACCCGACCGATGCCTGGAATGGTAGTCTGCATTCCCCTGCCATAAAAATAGGGAGAAAACTGCCCGAATGCATTATAGTCACCCATAAACATGGGAGAAGGATTCACATAATAGGTTGGAATATAAAAAGGCCTTTCCTGCCTAAAATCAAAATCTACGGGTGAATCAGATTGTATTTCTTGATTTACTTCATGGTCTTTTATCTTCACTCTATCCGTGGATGGGTTAATCGACAAGAATTTCCCACCCACATCTTTTTTCAACCCTGCACCAAGCTTTATCGTATCTTTTTTGATACTTTCTTGTCCAAAAATCTGCATACAGGATAGTCCCAAAGCCATAAGAAAAACCACTACCGATTTCATAACTTAAAGATTAAAAAGCAATCACCTCAAAGTTAGTTTATTTTTCATTCTGACTAAAAATAATACGTTAATGAAGCTACAAAAGTCCGGAACTTGGTATCGGGATTATGCTGATAAGTTTTGGTCATGCCCCAGTCGTATCCGATGGCAATCTGTACATGGCGGGCTATCTCTACCCCGGCACGAAAGCCTACTCCCCAGTCAAAGCGCGGCATCACTCCCTCCTTAAACATATTATGTGAGGACACTGTGACAATATCCGGTTCTCCCGGAAGACTGGCAATTTGCTTCATTTGACCAAACAAACCGACATTGAAATAAGGTCCGGCATCCAAAAACAAACTGACATTTCTCCCGACTTTCAACTTATAGCCTAAATGGATAGGAAGATGAAGATAATAAGGCGTACTTTCATATTCGTAGATTCTCTCATTCATTACATAATAAGGAACACTTTTCCAACCGTATGAGGAAATCATCAGTCCCATATCTGCATACAGCCCTTTTGCAGCCTCACGGAAGGCATATTCCCCTTTCAATCCGGCATGAAAACCAGATCTGGAAATACTTTCTTTCGTGGAATTATAGTTATACCCTCCTGAAAGTCCATATCTGAACTCTTGCGCTTGTACACCTACACACAATAATGATACCGTCATTACCAGCGTAAATAAAATTTTTTTCTTCATAAGTCTATATTTTAGTTTGTAAATAAAATTCTTCTCACTCTTTCGGATTGCTTATCCATTCACTTTCATACACATTACATCCTCCTAAAAGACCGATTCCGTTTTCCACATTGGTATAGTGGCTACGGATGGGAGCAAGCCCGTATCCTCCCAAGTCATTATTATTTATACGATTGAGCGACTTCAGGTAAGTGTACATTTCTTTCGACAATTTGTACAAATAGATTTTAAACTCGATAGTTTCTTTCCGTTCTTCATTTTCATACCCGGCATCATAATAGGTATCTACCTTCAACGTATAATTTTTCCCGTTTATCTTGCTGTCATCCCAGATATACAGATTACGGTAATATTCTTTCGATATATCGAAAATGTCATCAAATCCTGTCTTTTCCGAAAATAAAGGTTCGTTATCCAGGTTAAGGTCTACAGAAGTATATTTTATGGTATCCGAATCTGAGTTTTCAGGTTGTAAAAACGCTTTGCTGGTCTTTTTTTATGACTCTCATTCCATAATAATCCTCTGCTCCGGCAGAGTCTGTAAAAGCAATACGGAACTGTATTTTCCTGCCGTATTCCCCATCCGTCAATACAACTTCCGACTTATCCAGTGGAAACGCCTGCGGTATCACCGTTTGCGACTTGGCAACTGGCAGATCAGGATAAGCCACTTCCAGACTAATCAGGTCGTCTTCTTTTAGTTTTCCCACTACATAATACGACTGAGCCGGAAGCAAACCGGTAGAAACTTCCGTGTAGTGAATCTCTTTCTCTTCTCCGTTCAACCTAAATACAAGGAAAGGCTTGCTGTCTGTGTTTGTTCCCTGATTATGAATCACCCTGCTTCGTGCCACCTGTATCAGTGTCGTATCGCCTAATGTAGAAGGCATACAGAAAAGAACGATTTTGCGCTCGGCATCCACCTCATTCAGACTGAACTCATGCGTACAAGATGGTAGCACAGAAATTAATAAGGCTATAAATAAAAGTCGATATATCATACGGATTTAAAATTTAAGTGTAATAACTGAAAGAGGGTATGATAGGAAACACTCCATGAGCTTTTCCCACAAACGTACCGTCCGGATTTTGCCGGACAGTAGCATAGAGCGGATTCATCCGGCAATACGCATTATACAAACTGATATTCCAGATACGTTCGAAACCTCTTTTCGTGGTTTTGCGGAAATTAATCCCCAAATCCAGTCTATGATAGGCCGGAAGGGAAACATTGTTGGGCATCTCATAAATCATCATCTCATTTGCCTTCTCTACTCCCGGAATAACGGGAGCATCTACCTGCTGTGTCGGAATGGTCATGCGATTCCCACTATGATAATTCCATGAGACGTATACGTCAATTCTTTCATTAAACTTATGCCCGATATTGACAGAAAACCGGTGCCGGTTGTCAAACTTATCCGGATACCATGAAGAATGGAAGTCAGGGAAAAACCTCTTGCTCCACGAAAGTGTATAGGAAGCATCGACCGAAGTCTTTCCGTTACTGTAACGGATGTCAGTTTCCATCCCGTAAGCTTTTCCTTTCCCTGTACGTACCTCTTCCTCCCATCGGTCTGCCATCGGATTAAGCATGCCACTATTGCCATCATATTCTATCAGGTTGTCCATGGTTTTATAAAACCCTTCCACACTCCACCGGATGTTATACGGCAATCGGGTATATACCCCCGCTGCGTATTGACGTGCTTTCATGGGAGTGATGCGTGCTGTGGAAGGCACCCAATAGTCAGTCGGCAAATTCAAGTAGGTGGCCGAAAGCTGATGCATGAACTGACTCATTTCGGTGTACGAGACTTTCAGGCTGGCTTTATCACACAACCTGAAATTGATTGCCGCACGTGGTTCTATCGAATGATATTTCGTACCCGATATACCAAACAACGTGTAATGCAGCCCTCCATTCAGTTTCACACCTTTACATAACGTCATCTCGTCCTCTGCATAAAGCGTAAACTCATTGCTCTTGTACCGGCTATCCACTTTCTCGATCAACTCATCTTGCGATGTACTGTCATACTTCGAATAATAATTCTGGGGCACAAACAAATGGCGTATATAATTGGAGCCAAAACGGATGTGATTCCAGGAGTTTGGACGATAATCAAACTCCATCCGATAACCGAAGTCATTGATGGTGGAATGATTGTTCTGCTCTTTTACAATTCCACCCTTCGTTCCTTCGATATATCCCAAGCGTTCTTCACTCAAATAATCGAACCTGGAACGATTATGAGTATAAACTCCTGTAATATTGACGAACATGTTGTGCGAGAAAATATATTTCCAATTGGCAGATGCGGTAAAATTACCCCATTGCAGATTGAACTTGTCTATATTGGTAGGTTCTGGGTCAAACAGATATTCTTTATGTCTGAACTTAAAAAGGTCATTCCCTGAATAAAGGCTGATATCCGCACGACTCTTTTCGGAGAATACATGAGTCACTTTCGCATTGATGTCATGAAAAGCATATCTCACATTTTGCTTGTTCCGGCGACTGGTATTCATAATGGCAATAGCCGGGGCGGTAAGCAAGTCCATCCACGTGCGGCGCATGGCGACATTGAACGACGTATGGTCCTTCACTATCGGTCCTTCAAACTGTATCCTGCCCTCTAAAAGTCCAAGCGTAAAACTGCCATGATATTCCTTCATGTCGCCGTCATTCGTACGCACATCAACCACCGAAGAGAGCCGTCCGCCATAACGGGCAGGAAAACCACTTTTATAAAAATCTATATTCTTGATAATGTCTGTATTGAATGCTGAAAACAACCCTCCGGCATGATTCACCTGATACAAGGAAGTACCATCCAGAAGAAACAAATTATCATCATTGTTTCCACCATGTACGTACAACCCGGAGATAAGCTCCGTCCCGCCGGCCACTCCCGACAAGCCTTGAAGTTTCTTTACCACATCGGGCGAGCTCATAAAGTTGTTTCCATTTACAAAGTCCTTCGCTGTAAGCGAGACTTTTCCAGTCTGAGTGGTATGAAGAGGCGAGTTCAAATCAGCCGTCACCACCACTTCATTTAACTGGTAATCAGATTTCAGAGTTATATTCTTTGATTTGTTTCCGCCTAACGTAACATTTTCCAGATGTTCTCCACTGCCAATGTGCGAAAACCGGATTTTATGCCTTCCCTCACTTAACGTAAGGCTATAAAACCCGTGCTCGTTAGTCAGCGTACCCACATTCGAAGTCATGTCCCATACGGTTGCATTTACCACAGTTTCTCCATTGTCCTGATAGACGTATCCGCTTAACGTATAAGTCAACAGCTTTTTAAGGATGACATGACTGCCATCTATTTCCCACTTGATATTCGTATGATGAAATAGGGTTTCAAGGGTACTTTCCAGACTGACCATACCAAGTTTCTTGCCAGTATACGGAATATCAAGCCTGATAGACGCATCATACACAAAGCTGACAGGGTACACCTGTTTCACCTGCCCCATCATGTCTTCCAGGGTAACCCGATGCTGCGCATATAGGGAAGAAGCATCCACCAAGAAAGCTAAAAACAATAAGGATATGATTCTTTTCATCGCTCTTTCTGTATTATTCTTATATCCAGTGTCTTTTCAATCAATGCGATGATTTCGCCTAAGTCGTCCGTCTTGAATTCACCGGTAATTGTCCTTTCATGTTCCGACGCATACAGTTGTTGTGCCATAATAGAAAAGAAAGCTCTTTCAGCACCTCATCAATAGGTGTATTCCTGTAAATGAATTTTCCTATAGCCCAAGCCGAAGGATTTGGAGAAACAGCATGCACCGCTACAGGCATTTCATCGCCATGTGTCAGCATGCCACACATGTCTTTTGTAAGGACAATTCCATTTTTTCCATACCTTCCTTTAAACACAACTTTACCGGACTTTACATACACGCGAGTAGCAGTATCCTTTCTATATTCATCCACTTCAAACTCGGTTCCAAGTACTTTCACCTGAGCGTATTCAGTGGTGGCAATAAAAGGAGACAGCGCATTTCTTCGGACACTAAAATAGATTTTTCCCGACATATTTACTTCCCGGTTAGCTTGTCCATATTTATCGGCATCATATTCCAAAGTCGCCCTTTGGAAAGTATAGCTAGCGTGCTGTCTGGCAGGAAATATCTTGTCACCATCGCATCTGCCGTAATTAATACGGTATGATGCTCCTTCCGGCTTAACAAGGTATAGCTCACCACACAGATAAGGATAGCCGCAGCGATTCCTGAAAAACAAGCCCAAAATCCGCTTACTTTATTTTGATGCGCTATCCCTGTTATTTTCTTCAAGGCCTTTCTTGTATCCAGTTTCCCATCTTCGTAATACCGAAGGACAAACTGGAGTTTTCTTTCTTCTTTATCTTTCAT
>ENA-OPZC01000037-OPZC01000037.1-human-gut-metagenome-genome-assembly--contig:-NODE-37-length-23976-cov-1.293094_pt1 | contig 23976 bp, 18 predicted proteins | sample MGYA00242477_ERZ504491 | MGnify/ENA primary metagenome ERZ504491 (study PRJEB26092, sample SAMD00036249) | human gut metagenome | host: Homo sapiens | study: EMG produced TPA metagenomics assembly of... | reverse complement strand
GTGCCCGAAGGTGTCAATATAGTAAGCGGTGAGGTGACTTATGACGTGAATGGGAATATTGTTTCCGATACCCGTGTCTATAAAAAGAATGAAACAGCGGTAAACATACAGACTTGGGCCCAGAATTATCCTTATCGTGCCGTGGTGCGTACAGAAGAAAGCGAGTTGTTTGCTAATACGTTCAGCCGTTCTTTCCTAAAACTGAGACGTGTTGCAGTGACGTATGATTTGACTAAGTTCATTCAGTCACAGTTTATAAAAGGGCTGGATGTCACAGTGTTTGGAAACAATCTGGCCGTGCTGAAAAAGACTCCTTATTTGGATCCGGACTTTGGTGCCAGTGATGGAGATTTGCAGGATCCGTCGGCCCGTTATGTAGGAGTGAGTGCTAACATTAAATTTTAACGTTTATTCAAAATATGATGAAGAAGTATATCAAATACATGGCATCTCTTCTTGCCGTATCCTTTGCAATGAGTGCTTGCATTGATTTGGAAGAGATGAATGTGGATCCTAATAATGCCACTACTACCAATCCTTCCCTGTTGTTGACCGGAGTTGCTTATAGTGCTTTCAATCAAACCAGTTCGGATGCTTGCCATGCAGCCAAGATGCTGATTCTGACTTCGGGAGAAAGCAAGTATCAGGTTTATAAATGGACGCGTGGGGATTTTGATTATTATAGCAATTTGCGTGATGTGACCAAAATGTCAGAAGAGGCCGGAGAAGGAAGTGCTTATCAGGCTTTGGCTCATTTCTTCCGTGCCAATTATTTCTATCAGTTGACTCTGGACTTTGGAAGTATCCCCTATACGGATGCGCTTAAGGCAGAAACAGATGCGAATTACCAGCCGGCATACGATTCGCAGGAAGTTGTGCTGGCCGGCATTTTGAAGGAACTGGAAGAGGCCGATAAAATGCTTGAAGGCAGTGATGAGATTATTTCGGGAGATATTATCTACAATGGCAACTTGGTTAATTGGAGAAAATTGATTAATGCTTACCGCTTACGTATTTTGATGTCTTTGTCGGGAAAAGAGAAGGTAGGTGATATAGATGTTAAATCGGAGTTTTCAAAGATTGTAGCCGACGGACCTTTAATGGAAAGCTTGTCGGATAACGGGCAGTTGATCTATCTTGACCAGCAGGATAACCGTTATCCGTATTTTAATGACAGCGATTTCGGTTCGGGGCGTTTTATGGATTCCACTTATATTGCTGAATTGGCTACACGGCAGGATCCGCGTTTATTTGCTGTTGCCACGCAAACTCCGAATGCTGAAAAAGCCGGAAAAGCGATTAATGATTTCAGCTCTTATGACGGGGGTGATCCGGCTGTTCCTTATAGTTTGGTTAATGATAAGGCGGTGGCTGGAAACTGTTCCAAGCCTGCTCCCCGTTATTACCAGACTCCGACCAATGAGCCTATGGTCTTGTTAGGTTACGTTGAACAGCAGCTTATATTGGCTGAGGCTGTACGTAAGAGGATGGATTCAGGGGAGATGACAAGATTTATTATGAATCGGCCGTCAAGGCGTCTTTTGAGTTTTATCAGAAATATGCTGTGTCGGTAGCTGATTATCTCACTCAGGATGCAGCGGCAGAATACCTCGAAATGACAAGGTGGCTTATTCCTCTTCCCTTTCTACTGATGAGAAGATAGAGCGTATTATTATGCAAAAGTATTTGCCGACATTTTTGCAGGGAAGTGTATGGCTACCCTACTATGAGGCGCTTCGTACGGGGTATCCCGATTTCCGCCGTGCCGCAGGAGTTAGTCTGCCTTATCGCTGGATGTATCCGCAGGATGAATATAATAACAATGCCACTCATGTGGAGGCTGCTTTGAATGAGCAGTTTGGTGGAAGTGATAAAACCTCGGATAAGCCTTGGTGGTTGCAGTAATCAGTTTAAATAAATTTTTAGGATGATGAAAAAGATAAAAACATTATGTGGTGTGTTGGCTCTGCTTTGTGTAGGGATGATGCCGGTAAGCGCGCAAAATGTGCTGAAATTCAATGCAGACAAGAAGTTTAAGATTGTTCAGTTCACTGATGTTCATTGGGTACCGGGAGACTCTGCCTCGGAAGAAGCGGCGGAGCGAATGAATGAGGTCTTGGATGTTGAGAAACCGGATTTGGTGATTTATACAGGTGATTTGGTGTTTGGCAAGCCGGCGAGCGAGGCATTGTCTAAAGCTTTGGAACCTGTTGTTTCCCGCCGTTTGCCTTTTGCCGTGACTTGGGGAAACCATGATGATGAGCAAGATATGACCCGTATTGAGTTACTGGAATATATCAAAGATATGCCGGGTAATCTGACCTCTACCACGGCAGGGATTTCGGGAGTTACTAATTATGTACTTCCTTTGAAGTCGGAAGACGGAAAGAAGGATGCAGCTGTGCTTTATGTCTTCGATAGCAATGCGTATTCGTCTTTGAAACAGGTAAAAGGGTATGATTGGATAAGGCCGGATCAGATAAATTGGTATGTTGAGAGCAGTGTGGGATATACGGAACGTAATGGTGGCAAGCCACTGCCCTCGTTAGCTTTCTTTCATATTCCTTTTCCGGAATATAATGAAGCGGCGCAAGATGAAAATGCGTTATTGATAGGAACACGTAAGGAAAAGGCTTGTGCTCCGTTGATTAATACAGGTTTGTATGCTGCTATGCTGAATGCAGGAGACATAATGGCTACATTTGTGGGGCACGACCATGTGAATGATTATGTGGTTGATTGGAAAGGGATTTTGTTGTGCTATGGACGGTTTACCGGAGGGAATACCGTTTATCACGATATTCCGGGAGGAAATGGGGCACGGGTCATTGAACTGACACAAGGAGTGCGCTCTTTCAAGACATGGGAGCGTTTGGAGGGAGGAAAGATTATTAATGAAGTAAATTATCCGTCTGATTTCCAAAGAGAATAATAGTCAGTTGGGCAGGATAGGGGGATTCTCAGTACCTGTCCTTCCGGTGACAAGACTGTTTCGTCATTTGTTATACATAAATTATTGTCACAGCTTCATACATCCCTGTCGGCATTCTATGGATATAGTTAATAATGGCCGGCAGGGTGATAGAATATTATGACCGTTTCAGATATTCGTACCCTATCCGGCAATACAGGCATTTTTTCTTATCGCAATATTCTTTCTTTAATTGTATCAAAGCTTGGCTGTCGGCGGCATTGGAGGCTTTCATTCCGCATTGTTCCCACATGCGGGTGATATAATTGTTCTCCGCTTTCAATTCTTCCAGAAAACTGCCGGCACGTGCACAAAGTACACGATTCCCTTTATGCAGTCCGTAAGCATAGAGAAATGTCACTACCGTGTTGATAATGAGTAAATCCAGTGAGGTGTTACTTAGAGTCTTCGGACGGGAAGGGGAAGAACCGCCAAATGTATAATGAGTGAGCCAGTATTCTGACGTTCCTCCTTTCAGAATATCTCTGACACCTTGTAGTGTTTCCGTTTCCATGATGCGAGAGAGCAGTCCGTAGGCACGATGATAAAGACATGCCAACTGTGCAATCCGTATATGCGGAAAATTAGCAGGACGTAGCCGGAGAAAACGCCATAGGGAAGCATCCATCGGGATAAGTCCGAATTTATGCTGTAGATAGGTGTACTCTTTTTTTAGCCGGAGATAGTATCCGTCTCCATCAGAATCTTCCAGAATGCCGGCTTGTCCAAAGAAGATGGCTTCTATCTGGAAAAGGTCGTTCCGATGCTTGTCTACTGCCCGGAAGGGAAGCCGATGAGCCCAGGTTTCGAAAGCGTCTCCGTTCAGCCCGAAACCGAAATTACGTGCCAGTGTGATAAAAAAAGCATCTTCCCAATTGCCTTGACAACGTTTACCGTTCATTCAATAAGGTCGCTTTTTGCTCGAATCTTTCCATCTGTAAGGCAGTCATCCATGAGTGGGCGGTGAAAGGGGGGAGTGAAGGAATGATGCGGTAACAAGGGGGGTAGCTGTCTGTTTCCAACAGTTCCTTGTAGTTGGTGCGGACCGCTTCCGGGCAGATGAGTTGTATTTGGGGGATTCTTTCTCCATTGCTCCTGCTGATTTCCGTATCTATTTCGGAGGCTATATGCAGAATGACAGAGTTGTAACCGGCATCTGCATGATGTCCGTGTTTGAACCAGTCTGAAGATCTTTCATGTATCTCGATATTGCCTATCCAAAGCACACCGTCCAGCTTGAGCTTGGCATTAAAAAAATCGGGACCGGCGTCGGTATTCGCCAGTCCCGTATCTATAACTTCCACTTGTTGGCCGGTTGTTGTTTTCAGTTCTTTGAGAGAAAATATTTTTATGTTTCCATACATAGTGTAATAGTTGTTCCATGTTAATGAGGTGTAAATGTTTGGCAAATGTAATGGTTTACAACGAAAAACGCTATCTTTGTGGCTGAAATAACATTCGTAATTATGAAAATAGCATTAATAGGATACGGAAAGATGGGCAAGGAGATTGAAAAGGTTGCAGTTGCCCGCGGACATGAGATTGTGAGTATTATAGATGTTGATAATCAAGATGATTTTAATTCGGAAGCATTTAAATCAGCAGATGTGGCTATTGAGTTTACTAACCCGATGGTGGCATATGATAACTATATGAAAACTTTTGCTGCCGGTGTCAAATTGGTATCGGGCAGTACCGGATGGATGGACAAACATGGTGATGAGGTGAAAGAATTATGCACGAAAGGTGGAAAAACCTTGTTCTGGTCGTCTAATTTCAGTCTGGGTGTCGCTATATTCTCTGCTGTAAATAAATACTTGGCTAAAATAATGAATAACTTTCCCGCTTACGAGGTTTCCATGACCGAAACTCATCATATTCATAAACTGGATGCGCCCAGCGGAACAGCCATCACGCTGGCCGAAGGAATTCTGGAAAATATGAACCGCAAGAGTAAATGGGTGAAAGGGACCATGGTGGCACCGGATGGAACCGTGTCGGGAACATCGGAATGTGCCGAGAATGAGTTTCCTGTAAATTCGATCCGTGAAGGGGAGGTGTTTGGTATTCATACTATCCGCTATGACTCTGAGGCGGACAGCATCTCAATTACCCATGATGCCAAGAATCGGAAGGGGTTTGCCTTGGGAGCTGTTTTGGCGGCGGAATATACATCCAGGCATGAAGGGTTATTAGGAATGAGTGATTTATTTCAGTTTTAAGATATGATAAGAGCAACACGTACACAGTGGATTAAGTTTGCCGTTGTTCTGGCGCTTTACCTGATATTTCTTGTCTGGTTGAGAAGCTGGCTGGGATTGGTGGTTGTACCGTTTATCTTCGATGCGTATATCACAAAGAAGATTCCATGGACTTGGTGGAGAGAGTCCAAGAACCGTCATGTAGTGACTGTCATGGGATGGGTGGATGCTATTGTATTCGCACTGGTGGCGGTATACTTTGTCAACCTCTATTTCTTCCAGAACTATGTGATTCCTTCTTCTTCGCTGGAAAAATCATTGCTGACGGGTGATTATCTGTTTGTGAGTAAAATGAGTTATGGGCCCCGTGTGCCTCAGACTCCGCTGCACATGCCGTTGGCACAACACACACTGCCGTTTTTTAATTGTAAATCATACCTTGAGCATCCACAATGGGATTATAAACGGGTGAAAGGTTTGGGGGATGTACAGTTGAATGATATCGTTGTCTTTAACTTTCCGGCCGGAGATACAGTTGCCACCGGTGTGCCCAATGATGATATTTACCGTCTGAGTTATGGCGCAGGCAAGGAGCTGGCAAAACCGGTGGATTTGGCTTCCATGACTCCGGAGCAGCAACGGGTGGTCTATGATTATTATTATCAGTTGGGACGGGAGTACCTGAAAGAGAATCCACAGAATTTCGGTGAGATAATCAGCCGTCCGGTAGACCGCCGTGAGAACTACGTGAAGCGGTGTGTGGGTTTGCCCGGACAAACGCTGGAGATAAAGGATCGTATTATTTATTTGGATGGTAAAGCTAATAAAGAGCCTGATAATGTGCAGTATCGTTATCTGGTGAAAACCAAGCGTCCTATTCCCGATGACCTGGCTCATGAACTGGGTATCAGCAAGGAGGATATGATGATGTATTATACGGATGCTTCTGTTTATAATATGCCTCTGACGGAAAAAGCGAAAGCGGGTTTGTTGGCGCGTAAGGATATTGTAGTCAGTATTGAGAATACACCGGCTGATGATGCGGGGGGCTTGTACCCGCTGAATATGTATAAGAACTGGACTACGGATAACTACGGACCTGTATGGATTCCCAAAAAGGGAGAGACGGTGAAACTCACGATAGAGAATCTTCCTGTTTATGAGCGTCCTATTCATGTTTACGAGGGTAATGAACTGGCGGTGAAAGATGGAAAGATTTATATTAACGGCAAGGAAACCGATGAGTATACTTTCAAGATGGATTATTATTGGATGATGGGAGATAACCGTCATAATTCGGCTGACTCCCGCTTTTGGGGATTTGTTCCTGAAGATCATGTGGTGGGAAAACCTATCTTTATCTGGTTGTCATTGGATAATGACCGTGGCTGGCTGGATGGAAAAATACGTTGGAACCGATTGTTTACCTTTGTAGATAACATTAAATAAATTGCGCATACCCTGTATTCCTGTATGGATAAAAGCAATGCTTACTGCTGTCATTCTGGTACTGTTGGTAAAGACATTTGCTTTCACCTCCTGCACCATTCCCTCTACCGGTATGGAGAATAGCCTTTATCAAGGGGAAAGGGTTTTGGTGAATAAGTGGAGTTATGGGTTTCGTGTGCCTTTTTCTATCTGGCGGTGGCTGGGAAAAACTGCCGGGAAAGGGGATATTGTGTTGTTCAACAATCCTAATCCACGGTCTCCTCAGACGTCGGTGGGCAATCGGGAAGTGTTTATAAGCCGTGTGGTAGGAGTACCCGGAGATACGTTGATGTTGAATGATGAACTGTGGGTGACCGACGAACAAGTGTTGAGCCCGGATAGTAAATCTTTGTATGTCTATTCTCATACGGAAGAAGAAACGATGCAGGCTGCCATGCAGCAAGTGAACATTCAGGGAAACAGGTTGGTGGGGTATGCCGAGGGGAAGTATATACGTACCTTCAGTCATTATGAATATTACCTGTTAAAACAAAAACTGGCGGGAAAAGTGGATTTGATTCCTCTTTATCATAAGGATATAAGCAAGAGCCATCCCTTTGTGATCCCGGAAAAAGGGAAACCTGTCAAGGTATATCCTTGGAATGTGACCTTGTTGTGCAATACTATTGTCCGCCATGAAGGGAGAGTGGCTTCTGTCAGGGGAGATACCCTGTATGTAGGGGAAAAACCTGTAGAAGCCTATACATTTAATAAAAATTATTACTGGATGGCATCCAATAATCCGGTGAATCTGTGTGATTCGCGTTTATTCGGCCTGGTGCCCGATGACCATTTGATCGGTAAAGCTTGGCGCATTTGGTTTTCATCCAGAAAAGGGCGCATTTTTCAACGAGTGCAATAATGGAGAATACGATATATTTAAGTTCGGCCTATCTGGCCCCGGTGGAATATTATACAAAACTGTTTGCCTGTGAGAAGGCCTATGTGGAACAGTATGACAATTATGTGAAACAGACTTATCGCAACCGTTGTGTCATTGCGGCAGCCGACGGTCCGCTGGCACTGACTATCCCTACGGAAAAAAGCGGTACACCTAAATGCCTGATGAGGATGTCCGCATTTCGGATCATGGCAATTGGCGTCATATACATTGGAATGCTTTGGTGGCTGCATATAGAAACAGTCCTTTCTTTGAGTACTATGCTGATGATTTCCACGTCTTTTATGAAAAGAAATATGCCTTCTTGTGGGATTATAATCAGGAAATTTGTTCTTTAGTATGCGATTTGATCGATATTCATCCCCATATGGAAGGAACAACGGAATATTGCATGGAATTTGTTCCGGGTGAGGTTGATTTTCGTGAGACTATTCATCCGAAGCGTGACTGGCGTGAGGCGGATGCTGACTTTTGCCCTAAACCTTACTATCAAGTTTTTGATGCCAAATACGGTTTTCTGCCGAATTTGAGTATCGCCGATCTTTTGTTTAATATGGGGCCGGAGAGCCTGATTGTTTTGCGAGATAGTGTTAAAGGTATAAACCATAAAGAATAATATCATGAATAATTTGTTTAGTGTAAAAGACCAGGTGGTGGTAATCACCGGTGGAACAGGGGTTTTGGGAAAGGCTATTGCCGCCCATTTGGCAGAAGAAGGTGCCAAGGTTGTTATATTAGGTCGTAAGGCAGAAGTAGGAAATGCCATTGTAAACGAAATCAAGGCCAAAGGCGGGGAAGCCATGTTTCTTGTAACCAATGTGTTGGATGAGGCTATATTGGAGCAGAATCTGAAGGATATTCTCGCAGCATATGGTCGTGTAGATGCATTGCTGAATGCAGCAGGAGGTAATATGCCGGGTGCTACGATTGCTCCTACAGGAAATTTTCTTTGATTTGAAAGTTGATGAGTTTCAGAAAGTGCTTAATCTGAATCTTACCGGAACCGTTCTGCCTACACAGGTATTTTTGAAGCCGATGGTGGAACAGAAGAAAGGGGCTATTGTGAACTTCTCTTCTATGGCGGCATTCCGTCCGATGACTCGTGTATGTGGTTATGCGGCTGCAAAGGCGGGGAATCTCTAATTTCACTGCGTTCATGGCCAATGAAGTGGCTACGAAATTTGGTGAAGGCATCCGCGTGAATGCCATTGCTCCGGGATTCTTCCTGACCGAACAGAACCGTACTTTGTTGACAAACGAAGATGGTACATATACTCAGCGTGGTAATGATGTGATTCGCCAGACTCCGTTCAAACGTTTCGGTAAAGCAGAGGAATTGTGTGGAACCATCCAGTATCTCATCAGCGATGCCAGCAGCTTTGTAACCGGTACAGTAGCCGTAGTAGATGGTGGCTTCAATGCATTTGCCATGTAACAAGTCTTTAGTCTTTAATTCTCAATTTTTTTATTTGATATGATTTTATGTGAGCAAACATGGCGCTGGTACGGACCGAATGATCCCGTATCATTGTGGGACATCAAACAAGCCGGAGCAACCGGTATTGTCAATGCCTTACATCATATTCCCAACGGTGAAGTATGGACGGTAGAGGAAATAATGAAGCGCAAGAAATTGATTGAAGAAGCAGGATTAACTTGGAGTGTCGTAGAATCCGTGCCCGTACACGAACATATTAAGACACAGACAGGAGATTATCTGAGATATATCGAGAACTATAAACAGAGTTTGCGTAATCTGGCAGCATGTGGTATCTATATTGTGACTTATAATTTCATGCCTGTATTGGATTGGACCCGTACGGACCTGGCATATACGTTGCCCGATGGTTCCAAGGCATTGCGTTTTGAGCGGGCTGCTTTTGTAGCGTTCGATCTGTTCATCTTGAAACGTCCGGGAGCCGAAAAGGAATACTCGGCCGAAGAGATAGAAAAGGCAAAAGCGCGTCTGGCACAAATGGATGAGGAAGAAATTCATCGTCTGACACGAAATATGATTGCAGGATTGCCCGGTTCGGAGGAAAGTTTTACATTGGAGCAATTCCAAAATGAACTGGACCGTTACAAGGATATTGATGCGGACAAACTCCGCAATAACTTGATTTTCTTCTTGAAAGAAATTTGTCCGGTAGCCGATGAAGTGGGAGTAAAGCTCGTTATTCATCCGGACGATCCGCCTATGTCTATTCTGGGCTTGCCGCGCATTATGAGTACGGAGGCGGATTTCAAGCTGTTGGTGGAAGCTGTACCTAATCCGTCAAACGGACTTTGTCTGTGCTGTGGCTCATTTGGCGTATCTGCACAGAATGATTTGCCGGGTATCATGGAACGTTGGGGAGACCGTATCAATTTTGTTCATTTGCGCAGTACCCAACGTGATGCTGAAGGGAACTTTTATGAGGCGAATCATCTGGAGGGTGATGTGGACATGTATCATGTAGTTAAGAACCTGTTGAAAGTGCAGCAACGTCGTGGAATATCTATTCCTATGCGTCCGGATCATGGTCATCAGATGATAGATGATTTGAACAAGAAAACAAATCCGGGCTATTCTTGTTTGGGACGTATGCGTGGCCTTGCCGAGCTTCGTGGTTTGGAAAAAGGAATAGCGATGAGTATGGTGGCAGAGTAACTTCTTTTTAACATATAAAAATAAGACCTGAATGTCTTCCGGTATCCGGAGATCTTCAGGTCTTATTTTGTTTAAAGGCTGGATAATAGGGGCTTTCTAGACAAATACAGATATTAATTAGACAAATAAAGAGGTGCAGGCAAGGGGAGGAGGTTTATATTTGCAACAGATTTAATCTAATTAACCCTTAAATTCTTTTATTATGAATAAAAAAATGAAACTGCTTTCAGTCCTTGGATTGGTGACAGCTATTCTGTTTTTGTTCTCGCCGATGGTGACAGCTCAATCCTTATCCATCAGTGGTAAGGTAATTGACAAAAACAGTCAGGAGCCTGTAATTGGGGCCAGTGTTTTAATTGAAGGAACCTCAAACGGTACGATAACCGATTTGGATGGTAATTTTATGCTTTCCAATGTTCCATCCAAAGGAAATCTAGTCGTGTCTTATATTGGTTATGCTACGCAAACTCTTCCAATCAATGGAAAACTAGTTTCAGTATTGTCTTGGCTGAGGATACCGAAACGTTGGATGAAGTTGTTGTGGTAGGTTATGGTGTGCAGAAAAAAGTGAATCTTACCGGATCTGTCGCTTCTGTGAAAGGAGATGCGTTGGAACATCGTCCGGTAGTGGATGCAACACAGAGTTTGCAAGGTTTAGTTCCGGGTTTGTCAGTAAGCAATGGAGGATCGGGACGTCCTGGCGCTACCGGTTCGTTGAGTTTGCGTGGTCAAGGCAACTTGTCTGGAAATTCTGCTCCTTATGTATTGGTAGATGGTGTGGAAATGTCTCTTTCAGATGTAAACCCGAATGACATCGAGAATATTTCTGTATTAAAAGACGCGGCGGCTTGTGCTATTTATGGAGCACGTGCAGCTTACGGTGTGATTCTGGTGACAACTAAACAAGGTGAAGAAGGAAAGATGCGTGCCAGTTATCAAGGTACATTAGGATGGAGTGCTCCAACTGTGCTGCCGGATATGGTGAATTCACTTGACTTTGTGAAGTTTTGGAATGACGGTGTCAGCAATACAGGAGCTGCTAACCGTATGTATAGTGAGCAAAAAATAGCTGATTTGGAACAATATATGAGAGATCCGTCCAGTATTGACCCGTGGGGAGATTTGGCACCGGGTGAATCATTGAATGCCGCATTCGAAAACTCGGAACGCGGATTGGGAAATACGGATTATTTTGATCTGCACTATAAAAATTATAGCTTTAAGCATAACCATAATCTCAGTTTTAGCGGGGGTAGCAAGAAAGCACAATATTATGTTTCCGGAGGCTATTATAATGAGGACGGTATTTTGCGCTATGCTGATATGGACTATACACGCTATACGGTTAATGCCAATATCACTTCAGAATTGACTAAATGGTTGAAACTGAAATTCAACACTAAGTTTATGCATTCGGATAATAGGACTCCTTTTAATAATGAAGATCCGAAAACTGGACTTGACGGTGGTTTGAGTGAGGATTTTATCATAGTTTGGCACGTTTCCGTCCTACGGTATCGGTTATTGACCCTAATGGACATTTTACGGAATTGTCTATGATTCCTTATTTGCAGAGTGGAACGTATACAGATACGCAACGTGACCGTTTTAATATCACTGCAGGTTTTGAATTGCAACCGCTGAAAGACTGGTTTATTTTCTTTGATTATACTTATAAGCAAATGAACTTGGAGTATGAAGCATTGAATGTGGCTCCCAGTATTTATGAGCAAGATGGGGTGACAATGACCAAAGTGGCGCGTTCTGAATTGGGAGTAGTGGAAGACGGTAAGTTTACACGTACTTATGGACGTACCCGTTATCAGACTATCAATCTTTATACAAACTACCAGTTCACTCTGAATGATCATCATAACTTTACATTAATGGGGGGGTATCAAGAAGAGGATAATGATTATAGCTATATGAAGAACTCTATTACAGGCTTGTATTCTACAAATAACCCTAATTTGGGTATGGGTACAGGTGATAAAGTGGTAGTGGATACTCGTAACGGATGGGCTACACGAGGCTTTTTTGGGCGTATCAATTATGACTACGACGGTCGCTATCTGTTGGAATTGAACGGCCGTTATGATGGGTCTTCTCGCTTTGCTAAAGGAAACCGCTGGGGATTCTTCCCTTCCGCATCTTTGGGATGGAATATTTATCGGGAGAAATTTATGGAACCGGCAGCCGATTTCCTTTCTAATTTGAAATTGCGTGTATCATATGGTTTGTTAGGTAATCAGGCAGATGCCGGTTTATATACTTTTGCTTCCAATATGTCACTGAATGGTGGTTTGGGAGGATATATATTTAGCGACGGTCGTCATATTTATACCAATCCCGCTCCTGTTATTGACCCGAATACTACTTGGGAGAAGGTGGAAAGCAAAAATATCGGATTGGATTTTGGTTTCTTTGGAAACGCTTTGACCGGAACCGTAGATATATTCCAGCGTGATACAAAAGATATGTTGGGACCGGGGCTGGAGTTTCCCGATATGTTTGGTGCGGTAGCTCCACAGGCTAATAACGCCCGTATGCGTAACCGTGGTTGGGAGTTGTCTTTGAATTATCGTGGAAAAATAGGTAACGATATTGATTATAGTGTCGGAGGGTCGGTTTCAGATGCTGTTTCCGAAGTGACGGAATATGCTAATGCTAAAAAAGAATGATCCTTACGGAAGCTGGTATACAGGCCGTAAAGTAGGTGAAATATGGGGATATCGGGCCGAGGTCTGATTCAGACACAAGAAGAAGCTGACGCTTACAATGCGGAGTATGATTTAAGCTATATCAGTGGAAAACTGTGGGAACCGGGAGATGTGAAGTATATAGATCTGGATGGCAATAAAGTCATTGACAGGGGAGACAATAGACTGGTGGATGGTGATATGGGAGACCAGACTATAATTGGTAATACAACCCCACGTTATCAGTACACTTTCAATGGATATATCAGTTGGAAAGGATTAAGTCTGAGTGTTATGTTCCAGGGTGTGGGCAAACGTGACTGGGTTGCCGGTGGCGCATATTTCTGGGGATTTGGACCTTATGCTCAAGTTACTGTTTTCAAGGAACATATGGATTATTGGAGACCGGACAATCCGGGAGCTTATTATCCGAAACCTTATATTAATTCTGCGGGTGGAGTAGCTCCTTATCAGGATAAAAATATACAGCGTACTGATTTGTATTTGCAGAATGCAGCTTATTGCCGGTTGAAGAATCTGACTTTAAGCTATGACCTGCCTAATGCATGGGTACACAAAGCTGGCTTGCAGAAAGTGCAGGTGTTCTTTTCCGGAGAGAATCTGTTGACATTTACCAAACTGAAAGGTATGTTTGATCCGGAAGCCATTTTTAGTTCCAACTCATATACAAGTGAGGGAGGAAAGAACTATCCGATGAACCGCGTATTGTCCTTAGGCTTTATTGTTAATTTATAATTTTGATATCTTATGAAAAAAAGAAATATATTATTGGGGCTGGCTTTGGCATTCTGTTTTACGGCTTGCTATGATTTGGATAAAATGCCCGAGGGAGTATTGTCTACGGCCGAACCGTTTCGCAGTACAGGCGAAATAAGAAACTATATAGACCGCTATTATGAATTTGGTGTCCGTACGCAAGGGTTCATGGCTGGTGGTGGAGGTGGTATTGCCGGTAATGATGTTAACAGTGATAATTTGGCATCTGCTGCTGTCAATTCGCGCCTGATGGGATTAACTTCGTTGAGCAATGCGGTGGCTTTAGATAATTATACACATATTCGTAACATTAATTTTTTGATAAATAATGCCGGTGACTGTCCGGAAAAAGGCAGTGTAGAGTATAATCATCTGATGGGTGAGGCCTATTATTTCCGTGCTTGGTTTTATTATTCCATGTTTTCAGACTATGGTCGGTTGGCATGGGTAGACACCCCGCTAGAACCAAATCTGGAAGTAATGATGTTGCCTCGCGAGAGCCGTACATTTATTGCCGATAAGATTTTGGCAGATTTGGATATGGCCATTTCACTGATGAAGGAGCAGAATAATTCGTCATCCATGCGTCTGCACAAGGATGTAGCCCGTGCGTTGAAGAGTGAAGTCGCTCTCTTTGAGGCTACATGGGAAAAATGGCATTATGCTAAGGAAAAAAACAAACCCGAAAAGTTTTATGATACGGAACTTGGAGAGGCAGAGTTAATGGCAAAGATAGACAACTATTTGGATCAGTCTATCGCTGCTGCTGAAGAAGTGCGTCAACGGGGAGTATGGAAAATATATAATACCGGAAATGTGGAGAATGATTATAGGAGCATTTTTGAAACTCCTGATCTGACTGCTAATCCTGAAATTCTTTGGTTTAAGATGTATGATGGAGATCAAGTGGGCAATAGTGTCACTCGTTATTTGAATACAGGTGGAGGTATGTGGGGTTACAGCATCTTTAGTAGATGATTATTTGACGATAGACGGCCGGCTTTGGTTGGGAAAGAGCTTCTTGATGCCAAGCGTGTCTATCCTACGGAGTTGCTTCCTACTGTCCGAGACCCCCGTTTGTCGCAGACTGTGGCCTTGCCTGGACAGCGCATGCAACCTGCTGGGGCTGGTAATCCGTACGTTGTCGGTTTCCCTCGTTGCTGGCGATGGTTCAGCATTTGGAACGAACATGACCGGTTATGTGATGTTGAAACATGTACAGATAGATTATACTGGAGATTATATCTCGGAATATAAAGGCTCTACTCCTGCCATTCAGTTCCGTTACGCTGATGTTTTGTTGAATTATGCGGAAGCGCTGGCCGAGAAGAACGGGGCGGCTAATGCGGGCAAGATTATAGAGATATTGCATCCTTTGCGCGAGCGTGCCGGTATGCCGGATATTGATTTCGACCGTGAATATAATACTTCTGCGGAGTATCCGTTTAGAAATCTGGATAAATATATCCAAGCTGTACGCCGCGAACGCCGGGTGGAAAAAGCATTGGAAGGTCGTCGGGTATTTGATATCATGCGCTGGGCCGCTGCCGAGGAGTTGATTATAGGTAACCGCGCACATGGTGCTTTGTTTATAGGCAGTAACTTGCCGGAACAATACGGGCCAGAGTTGAAATATGACCAGGCATCTGGAAATAATATGTTTTTGACAGGCAGCCTGATGATGCTGAACGTTACATATTACCGGTGCCTCCTTCTACAATGCCGAATGGATGGCAGTTTAAACCGAACCGGGATTATTTGTTGCTATCCAGGAGCGTATGATTAATGTAATGGATGGCATGTGGGAACAGAATCCCGGTTGGTAAGGAAGTGATGAATGAATCCAAAGTTATATAAAAATGAATAGAATAACCAGTAGTGTATTGTATTCTTTGACGGGAGCAGCGATGTTGTCATCGCTGCCTTCCTGCAAGGTAAAGAAAGAGAGCGACGGGAATGAGAAAAAAAGCATGAATATTGTGTATATCATGTGTGATGACCATTCTTTCAGACTATCAGTGCATATGACCAACGTTATATGCAGACACCCAATATTGACCGGATAGCCAATGAAGGGGTCCGTTTCACAAATAGTTTTGTGGCAAACTCCCTGAGTGGTCCCAGCCGTGCCTGTATGCTGACCGGTAAACATAGTCATGCCAATGGATTTACGGATAATACCACCACATTTGACGGTAACCAGCAGACTTTCCCGAAACTGCTTCAGGCTAATGGCTATCAGACTGCTATGATCGGTAAATGGCATCTGGTATCTGAACCTACCGGATTTAATTATTGGGACATCCTGATAGGACAAGGGGATTATTATAATCCGAAATTTATTAAAAATGGCGAACGGGTACAAAGGGAAGGCTATGCTACCAATATTGTGACAGATTTGGCAATAAATTGGATGGACAGCATCCGGGACAAGAGTAAACCATTCTGTCTTTTTATTCATCATAAGGCGCCTCATCGTACCTGGATGCCTGATCTTTGTGACCTTGACTTGTATGATGATGTAACTTATCCGATGCCAGAGAACTTCTATGATAAATATGAAGGTAGAATTCCTGCATCCAAGCAGGAAATGAGTATTATAAAGGATATGGATTTGGTGTATGACCTGAAGATGGCGGACAAGGAGAATGAGATCCATACCACAACGGGACTGGAAGAAGCGGGCAGAAATATGTATAATGCTCTGAATCCGGAACAGAAGGCTGTTTGGGACAAGCATTATGATCCTATCATTGCCAAATTCAAACAGGATAAGTTAACGGGTAAGGCTTTGGCTGAGTGGAAATATCAGCAATATATGCATGATTATATGCGGGTTATCCATTCCATAGACCGTAATGTGGGGCGTGTTTTGAAGTATTTGGAAGAGAACGGATTGATGGAAAATACGATGATTGTCTATACTTCCGACCAGGGATTCTATATGGGAGAACATGGTTGGTTTGACAAGCGTTTCATGTACGAAGAGTCTTTCCGTACCCCCTTGCTGGTCCGTTTGCCGGGAGGAAAGAAAGGTGATGTTGATGAAATGGTGCAAAATATTGATTATGGTCCTACTATATTGGACCTTGCAGGGGTGGAGGTACCGGCAGATATGCATGGAGTTTCTTTCTTGCCTTTGCTGAAGGGGGAGAAAGTGCCTGACTGGCGTAAATCATTGTATTATCATTTTTATGAATACCCGGCTGAACATGCTGTCCGCCGCCATTATGGTGTACGTACAGAACGTTATAAATTGATGCATTTTTATAATGACATAGACTGTTGGGAACTATATGATTTACAGGAAGATCCTATGGAGATGCATAATATCTACGGACAACCTGGAACGGAAGAGTTGGTTAAAGAATTGAAGACGGAATTATTACGTCTCCAAGTTCAGTATGATGACCCTATTCGTAACATTTACAAGGATTGACAACCTAATCTGACCTAAATTTAACATAGCATGAAGTATTCCCGGTCTTTCTGTTTTCAAGAAGGTCGGGAATCTTTTTTTCTATAATCGGACGGACTCATTCCCATTGCATTTTTGAATACAGTGCTGAAATTGCGTGAATGCTTGAATCCTGACTGTTCTGCTACTTCGCTTATGGACAGTGTGGTGGCATCTAGTAATTTACGGGCATATTCCAAACGGCATTTTATGATGTATTCACTGATGCTATATCCATCATTCCTTTAGTCTTGTTGTAGAGTGACGCACGGCTCATTCCCATTTGCTTTGCTATGAAATTGACATCCATATCCACATTGCTGATATTTTCATTGACAATGCGGCTGAATTGAAGCATCAGCTGCTCATTGATGTGATTCAGATTTTCTTGTTTGGGTATAGGGATATCTATGGTGGCATAGTGCTTTTTCACGATGTTGTGATTATGCATGATATTCTGTATCTGGATAGAAAGTAAATCCATGTCAAACGGTTTGGTTATATAGGCTTCTGCTCCTGTTTTGTATCCTTCTTCTATACTGGCGTCATCGACACAGGAAGTAAGCAGTATCACAGGCATATAGTTTAAGTCTGGTTTTTGTTTGATATAGCGGCATAGTTCAAATCCGTTCATGCGGGGCATTTTGACATCACTTAATACAATTTGGGGGCGTTGTGACGTAAGGATAGGAAGAGCTTCCATGCCATCATGAGCTTCATACACTTCTTCAAACAGAACTTGTAGGTTGCAAATCAGGTAATTACATAAGTCGCGATCATCTTCCACTATTAGAATAGAATGAAATTTCTCTATGCTGTCTTGTTGAGGTTGTTTGTAATCGATGTCGGCTGATAGATGCAATGCATCATTCAAATAGGTTTGAGGTGTAGATTGAATGTCGGCGGCTTCCTGTCTATACGGTAATGTGAAAAAGAAAGTCGCTCCTTTGGTTTCATTATTTTGGGCTCCGATGATGCCTCCGTGCATTTCTACCAGTTGTTTGGCGTATGACAAGCCGATTCCGTTACCTTGAAAGCTATGTTTACCCTGATAGAAGCGAGTGAATAAATTGGCTATATCTTCTTCTTGAAGACCTATTCCCTCATCTTTTATAGTTACCCGTACACGGCTTCCATTACCTTCGAGGTAAGTGGAAACAGTGACAGTAGAATTTTCTTCGCTGAATTTATAGGCATTTGTCAATAGGTTGTTAACGACGATTTCACATTGACTGCGGTCAAAATACATAGTTTCTATGGTAGTGTCAGGAGTAAATGCCAATGAGATATTACGTAACGAAAGTTCATCCTTGAAATCATTTAGGATACTTTGCAACCATTCGTTGAAGGGCGTGGAAGACATGCGCAGGATATTTTTCTCTACTTCCATCTTGCGCATATTCAGAATCATGTCAATGATGTTTTTCATTTGTCGTGCTTGCTTGAACGCACCATATAGTTTGCCACGGAGTTCATAGGGGATTTGTTTGCTGTTTGTAAGTTGTTTCAACGGTGTATAAATTAAGGTTAAAGGGGTACGCAGTTCATGGTTGATATTGATCAAAGCTTTCACTTTTTCCTTGTAGATGGTACGTTCCTGTTCCTTGTATTTCCGTTTCAGTTGACGGTCGTGAGCTTTTATGATATAGATAATGAAAAGAATGATGATGACCGCACATAATAGGATGAACCAGGATTGTTGCCACCACGGAGGAAGGACAGTGAATTTCAGCAAAGTGAATTCAGGACTCCAGCTACCATCGTTCTGTGTACATTGAACCGTTATTTTATAGTCGCCCGGAGAAATGGTATGTAAAACAAGATGGGGACGGGATGTTTCTGTGTATTCTGTGTTCAGCCCTTTTATACGGAACCGGTAGATGCGCTTGTGAAATACATTTCCCCCTTCCAGTTGTGTATGTATTTTTAGGGAGGAGAAATTATAAGGAATTTCCATAGTTGATCGGGGGATGAAGTGAACTGTTGTGCCGTTCAATGCTATTTCTTGTAACTTAAGTGTGATGAGAGGTGGAGCCGAAGCTGGTTTTAAAGCTTTGTTGATTCGTACCAATCCCTCGGAGCCACCCATGTATATGTTGCCGTCACTTGCCACCAATGCAGGTTTGGCTAAAAAGTCGTTAGGTAATATGCCGTCCATCTCATTGTAGATGACAAAATGATTTTTATGTGGATTATAAGCGTATATGATTCCCAATGACCCCATCCATACGATGCCTTCATGGTCAATGACTAAAGAAGTGATTACGTCATTTCCATCGGGTAGCTTTAATGGCTCTTTACGGTTTGAGGGCAGGTGAATTCTGGTGACTCCATTAGGTTCGGCTATCCATAGAGTCCCTAAAGAATCAATGCTTGCAGCTAATATCTGGTTATTTTTCTCATAAGCTATGGTTTCGTATTCGTTTTTCTCTTTGTTGTATTGGAATACATTGTTTCGGTCATGAAAAAATGGATAAGTACGGTATTTTCCAATATAGATCCAGGAATATTGTAATTGTTTGTTCTTGAAGTGGATGGGAATAAGTTGTTGGCTTCCGGGAATATATCGGTAAAAAGCATTACCGTATAGTTCTATTTCGTTCCGATCATTAACTCGTATATTGGTGGGTGCACTGGAGCTTGCCAGCTTTGCTTCTGCATCTTTGTCCGGAAGAGAGAAGCGCTGGTAGTTTCCTGTCTTTTTATTGAAGCGGAAGATTCCTTTTGAAAAACTGGATGCTAGCAGTTCGGTTTCGGATAAAGGGCAAATGGATACTATTTTTTCTCCCAATGTTTGCGGATAGTGGGTAAAACGTTCCGTTTGCGGGTCAAAGCAGTTGATACCGCCTCCGTCCGTACCAATCCAGATCCGTCCGTCTTTATCTTCCCATAGGCATAAGGGGCATTTGTCGGACAAGCCTGAGGCTGGGTTTTGTGCAGCTTTGGTATAGGTAGTGATAAAACCTTTTTCTGCTCCTAGTACGCCTTCCCGCACCATACCTATCCACATGTGGTTGTTGCTGTGGCATAGGCATGTGACTGAATTGGCAGGGAATTGCCGGTTTTCTTTGTTTGATAAGATTTGAATATCATGAGTGTCCGGATAGATTATATTCACTCCGCCGCCATCTGTTGCCAGCCAAATGGCTTTATCCCATTCTGTTATATCAAGAACGATATCGTTGCTCAAGTTTGAATTACGGGTATTATAGGAGGTCAGCAGTTGTCCATCCTGATTATAACATTTTACTCCTTGCCCGTAGAAGGAAACCCAGTAACGTCCGGAGGAATCCTTATATAGATCGTATGCATTGGATGATTCACCGAATGGAGAATCAGTTATTTCTCCTGTATGTTTATTTAATAGCTTTATTTCCCATGCATTGTTTATTATCAGGTAATGAGTGGAGTTGAAAGGCTCCATCTTGATAATATGGATTCCTGTTGTTTTTAAAAGGGATTGCTTTGGAATGTTTTAATTCTTTTTCATATACAAGCAATGTGTCGGTTACAGGTATCAGCAGCTTGCTTCCTTCAGTTGTTATAATGGAAGCTTTTACCGGCTGATTATGTCGCAGAAAATTTGCAGGGAATCTTTCTCATATTCATAATAACTGATTCCTTGTGAGGTGACCGCCCATATCCGCTCTTCATTATCTCCGAAAATATCGTTGATGTAATGGCTGTTTTTACGTAATAAATACGGTAGATTATATTTCTTGATTTTTTCTCCATTGAAACGATATATTCCCTGAGTGGTTCCGACCCATAATGAACCGTTTTTGTCATCGTATAGGGATATAATAGAGGTTGGAAGCCCTTCTTTAATAGAAAGTTGTTTAAATGATAATAAGGACGGTTGATGGAATAAGCTTTTATGATAAAACAACATAGAACCAGGATTACATAGACGGTTTTTCTCATTCAGATAAGGTCTTAAAAACAAATATTTGTACAAATATAAGAAATAGGTTTGAAATTCAAAGCGGTAAAGAGGATATTGATAACCGAATAGCTGTGATATTATATGTAATTTGTCATTCTGAACAGATGTAGAAGATAACATAGTGTTCAGAATGACAAAATAGATTGGAGAATGAGGGGGATTTGTCTAACAGGTTTTTTGTCCTTATAATGGGATTTTTTTCAGTTTTTCATTCTCAACCATTATTTTATATTTCTTTCCTTTAGTTGTCTTAAAGGTAAAAGTCAGGTTACCATATCTCAGATTGCAGGGCTCACCGGCTTTGGACAGAATGACGGCTTCTTTTAATTTCCCATCCTGCCAGATAATGTCAATTTCAAAGTTACCTTTGGCACAAAGCCCTTTGACAGAACCTTCTTTCCATGCGTCTGGCAAGGCTGGGAGTAATTGGATGAATCCCATGTGACTTTGCAACAACATTTCTGTGATACCGGCAGTTCCGCCAAAGTTACCGTCAATCTGGAAAGGCGGATGGGTATCCCATAAGTTGTCCAAAGTTCCATTTTTTAGTAAGTTGCCAAATAGTTTGTAGGCGTGGTTGCCGTCTTGCAGACGTGCCCATTGATTCAGTTTCCATCCCATGCTCCAGCCGGTAGCTCCGTCACCGCGGTGTTCTAAAACAACTTTGGCGGCATTGGTTAATTCGGGAGTAGTAATTGGTGAAAGGGTGTGGCCCGGATGCAGTCCGAATAAATGGTTGACGTGACGATGCTCGTCTTTGGGATCGTCTATGTCTGTTGACCATTCCATTAACTGACCATAACGTCCTATTTGATAGGGTACAAGATGTTTCAGTACATATTGCCATTGTTTACGGTCTTTGGAATCGACACCCAGTGCTTTGCTGGCATCAATGGCGTTGAGCAATATTTCGCGGACTACAGCGTGTACAAAAGTAGCTCCTTGGTCTACAGGTCCATGCTCGGGAGAAGTTGAAGGAGCAGCAGTGTAGGTCCCGTCCGGTTTATGCCATAAATAGTCTACAGCAAAGTTGGCACTGCTCTTGATAAGATCATAGCCTACTTCTTTCAGGAATTTTTTGTCTCGGGTGTAATCATAGTATTCCCAAATGTGAGTTGCCAGCCAGGGACCTGCCATCGGGTTAAAGTTCCAGGACATATTTTCATCGGTCAAAGGGAGGTAAATCCGAAAATGTTTCCGGATATGGAGGCTGTCCATCCGCGTGCGCCGAAATAGGCTTGGGCTGTTTTTTCTCCCGGTTTTACCAAGGTACGGATGAAGTCTATCAAAGGCCATACACATTCGTTCAGATTGGTGGAGCAAGCAGGCCAGTAGTTCATCTGGATATTGATATTATTATGGTAATCTACATGCCATGGGCCATCTACCCCGTTGGCCCACATTCCTTGCAGGTTGGCCGGGAGATTGCCGGGGCGTGAACTGGCAATTAATAAGTATCGTCCGAACTGATAATAGATTTCTTCCAGCCGGTAGTCCGGATTTCCTTTGCGATAGCGTGCCAGACGTTGATGGGTGGGAAGATCTGTAACGGCAGGATATTGCAAGGTCATAGGAGCATGAGGGTTCAGTTGTAGTTTGACTCTGCCAAACAGTTGGGTATAGTCCGTTTTGTGTCGCTCGCATAATTCGTTGTAATTTTTGGCAGCGGCAGCGTCTAGCATGGCCAGGGTTGTTTGTTCCGGATCAGGACCGACATACGTCTTGGGGTCTTTGAAGTCTGGATTGAAGTTGAGTTTATAATCGGTATCTGCGGTCAGCAGAAAAATGACTTCATCCGCATTGCGGACAATGAATTTGCCATCAGTCGTGTTCAGGCTTCCTCCTTTGTTTATGGCTTGTATGCGGAGAGCAAATTTCATTTGGTTGTTTTTGAGGCGACCGGTATAGAGCAAACGATTGGGACCGTCTGTTTTGATATCACCTATGGCTTCAGGGTTGCTGCCATAGCTGAATATCAGGTTTTGCATGCCGGGACGGTCGGCTGTGAACTTCAGTACCATTACGCTGTCGGGGTAGGAAACGAAGTATTTACGCTCGTAGTTCACTTCATCTTTGCGAAAACTGACTATTGCCATGGCCGAGTCAAGAGACAGGATGCGTTTATAATCGGTCATACCGATTTCACTTAAACCGGTTTCGATGTAAGCTTCTCCCAATGTAGTAAAGGAGCCGAAGCGAAAAGGTGTTTCACGGCTTGGCTCATAATCGGCCAGTCCGTTGAAGTTTTTGCAGGTAAGTTCTTCTGCTTTTTTCTGGTTACCGTCTGTGAATGCTTGGCGGATTTCGGATAACAGGTGTGCCGACTCTTTATTTACGTTCCAATAATAAGCCGCTCCCTTTTCTGTGTTCGGCCCTCCGCGCCATAGTGTCTTTTCGTTTAAAGTGATTCGTTCTGCCGCTATAGATCCCATAACATTACCTCCCAAACTGCCGTTTCCTATGGGGAGTGAGTTGTTTTCCCATGCTTTGTCTGTTGCAGGAGAATACCAGGAAGCGCGTCCGTCCAAATTATTAGGGGTATCAAACCAGATGCTCAGTCCTTTGGTGTAATCTGTACTCTGTGCTTGTAAGGAAGCTGCGAATAAGCTCCTAAAATGCATAGTTGAAGTTTCTTCATAAATTAATGATATTAGTTAAAGGTATTTCTACAAAAATACAATTAGATTTTTATTTGTGAGAAATGTAATGTTTGAAATTTAGGGTGATTTCCTGTTTTTATAGGTATATCAAGGTTGAAAGATAATTTTCATCGAACATTTCATTGGCGATATCCCACAGATGTTCTGCTGTCAGCATTTCTATCCGTTTGAATACTTTCTTCCGGACCTTCAAATTTACCATAGTGCAAGAACGTTTTTCCCATAT
>ENA-OPZC01000036-OPZC01000036.1-human-gut-metagenome-genome-assembly--contig:-NODE-36-length-24077-cov-1.391691_pt1 | contig 24077 bp, 17 predicted proteins | sample MGYA00242477_ERZ504491 | MGnify/ENA primary metagenome ERZ504491 (study PRJEB26092, sample SAMD00036249) | human gut metagenome | host: Homo sapiens | study: EMG produced TPA metagenomics assembly of... | reverse complement strand
CTTACCATCTAAACATACCTCCACACTTTCCCAACCCCTTAATCCCCCAAACCAGCAAACGAACTTACAAAAATACCTCGACACGAATGTGTCAATCTCTCCGCACGTACGTGTCGAGATATCAGCACGAACGTGTCAAGACCTCGTCACGTACGTGTCGAGGTAAATTTAACTATATTTTTAAGAAATGGCCCAAGTTGATTTCCTGAAAAAGTCCACATACCCTGTAAACGTTTTTCATGTATAAAAAGACAAAAAATTACCTTATCCACATACGATTCACGCAAACAACCGTATCTTTGCAAAAAAATTTGCAGATTATGAAGAAAATAGGTTTAATCATACTGGGCGGGGCACTGATAATGAGCAGTACCTCGTGCGTCACCAAGAAAAAATTCCTCCTTGCAGAAAACGGACGGATAGAAGCATTGTCCAGAGGAGACAAGCTGCAAGGGCAACTGAACGAATGCCACAACGAAATGGACAAGATGCGCGGACAAATTGACCGTCTGCAGCAAGATACCAACCGGCAGGGGAACTCCATCCGCCATTACCAGCAGCTATTGTCAAGCAACATGAACGAACAGGAGAAACTGAACGCCCTGCTTGGTGAAAAGTTGAAAGAACTGGATGAACGTGAAAAGACCATTCAGGAACTGCAAGGCATGATTGACCAGCAGAATGCCACAGTACAGAGCCTGCTCAACAGTGTGAAAGATGCCTTGCTCGGCTTCAGCAGTGACGAGCTGACCGTACGCGAGCAGAACGGCAAGGTCTATGTAGCCATGTCCGACAAGCTGTTGTTTCAGTCCGGAAGTGCCAAACTGGATAAACGTGGAGAAGAGGCTTTGGGAAAGTTAGCTGAAGTGTTGAACAAGCAGACCGAAATTGACGTATGCATCGAAGGACATACGGACAACAAGCCGATTCATACCGCACAGTTCAAGGACAACTGGGACCTGAGCGTTATCCGCGCTACTTCCGTAGCACGCATCCTGATTGAAAAATACAAGGTCAATCCGTTGCAGATACAACCCAGCGGACGCGGAGAATACATGCCGGTGGCCGATAACGAAACAGCCGAAGGTCGCGCCAAGAACCGCCGCACAGAGATTATCATGTCGCCGAAACTGGACAAGCTGTTCCAGATGCTGAAAAAATAAGAAAGACTGAAAGTCTTTACAAACCAATAGCCCTGACATGCTTCACCACACGGGAAGTATGTCAGGGCTATTTATATGTCGGTTTACATGAAGGTATTATTTATTGATATAGAAGCTGCGCTCCACCGGTTCGGCCGTCTGTACCTTTCCCTTCAATCCATACTGCCAGGCCACAACCGTCACTTTAACCGGAAAACGGCTCCGTGGCGGAATCGGGGTAAACTCCAGCGTATTGTTCGCCGTGATGCGGGCCGGACCTTCCTTCACGTAGTAATATACGGGTAAGCCACAGTCGGATACCGCATTCAAGGGCAACGGTGCACTTCCTGCCTTCACGTCTTCCAGTCCCGGGAAAAGAATGTGCTGGCGTTTCCCTTCCGTCAGGCGGTAAGGAATACGCAGATTCACCTGCTGCACGGCTCCCTTGTAGTGCTTGTCGCCCGGATGACTGGCCAGTAGCCAGATGTCCGACGTGCGGCGCGGATTGTACATCCCCATCCGGTAAAAACGAACCGTAAACGTGGTATCATCCACCTGCTCCACTGGTCCACAAATGCGTTCCAGACGAATCTTTCCCACCGCATGTTCGTCCGTCATTTCCTGACGAAGCGAATCCGTAAAGCAGGCATTCAGATGAAATGTCAGCCCATCTTCTTCGGGCAAGAACTTCAGCAACACCCCTGCATGCAGTTTCGGATTATAATCCACCCGCTTGCCCTGCTGGCAAATGCCTAAATACTGCATCTTTTTCAGTTTATGTTCCTTATAGCGCTGCTCGGTAAGCTCTGCCATCTCCCGGTCAAAATACCAGAAGGCATCGTGCACATCTCCCTTGTAGCGCGCTACCGGTGCAGGAGTAGCCCGCCTTGTACGTTCGTCGGGCGACCAGCGCTGTACCAGCCAGCCTGCAGCCGGGTCCACTTTCTTCAGCGTTTTCCCGCCATCGGCAGGCAAGCGTTGCTCCAGTGCTTTCCGGATAAAACGGGAAATGTAACGGGCCGTCTGCTCCGACACATCGAAATGTCCCCTGCCCGTATCACAAAGGAACGAGATACAGCTCTCCGGATACATCATCCGAAAAGCCAATGCCGGATTTACCCGGGCTTCCCACCATTCATACTCGCCTTCAATCATCAGCCGGGAATGCCGTCAATGTTCCGCGTCCGTCCCCACTCTAAGTTTTCACGCCCGTAACCGCACAGGTTGGTGCGCGGCGCATCCCCATGGAAAGACACCACCGCCAGTGTCCGTTCCGGATTCCAGGCCGCAAAGTTCCACGGGAAAGTGGCCATGGCCGAATGTCCGAAAGGAATGAGAGGCACCTCACGCAGTTCCGTGTAGCCACTCACTTCCGCCAGGTCGTTCACCATCTGGTCAAACACCTTCTGTGTACCTTTGCGCACATCCCACTGCTGGTCTATTCCGGGAGCAATCCAAATCAGTCCCACTCCCATCTCAGCCAGCGAGTCACGGAAAGACGGCATCTCAAACAACATCTCTTCCGTCATATTCTGCTGGCTCCACATCACGGCCGACAGTCGCTCGCAATGTGCCGGAACCCACAAGAAGGCTTCCGGTTCCTTTTTCGTTTTCGTCCGATACAAAACCTTTCAATGTGACCACCCACTGCCACTCTCCGGCACAAACCGTCTGCAGCCAGGCCATTACCATACATAATATACACACTCCTTTTTTCATCTTTCTTTCATTTATTATTCGTTCCTACAATTTCTGATACCGTACGCGACAGGACCGGACTGCCGTAAAATGACGAAAAGCCATCTTCCTTGCTGGAGCCTCCCTGCACATGGGCGATAAAAAAGCCGCACACTCCCTCGCGCTTGTTTATCCAGGGATAAGCTCCTGCCCATCCGGGAGAACTAATCTGATACGCCTCTCCGGTCTGTTCGTCCAGTAATTCACGCCACTCTCCTAACCCGTAAATTCCCGTGTGATGCTTTCCAAGGGCCCGTTCCACATATTCTCCGGGCATCACCTGTGCGCTTCCTACCTGGTCGGCTTGCATCTCACGCACCGTTTCTGTCTTCAAGATACGTTTACCCTCATATACACCCTCGTGCGAAATCATTTTCAGGAAACGCATGTAGTCGGCCAGCGTCGTACAAAGTCCGCCACCCAGCATCGGTGCATGTCCTCCATCGGTATTGACTGGGGTAAAGTGTGAATGCCGCATACCCAACGGAGCCGCAATCAGCTGCTGGAACAAGGTCTCAAACTCTTTTCCAGCTGCCACCTCTGCCATTCGTCCGGCCACCTGCATCGCCAGTCCGCCGTACTCAAAGTGTGTGCCCGGTGTAAAGACCGTATCCAGCGGCAGAATCTCCGCCACAGCCGAATCCAGGTGATTGTAATTGTCAACCCGGGGTTCAGGAAGATACGGCCGGATGCCCGACGTATGCGAAAGCAACCTTCGCAACGGAATGCTCCCCTTTACATCTCCCCGAAACTCAGGCAGCCATTTCTCTACCGGGTCATCCCAGTCCAAAGCCGTCGTATCGACCACGGCTGCCACCACTGCCGCTGCTACCCACTTGCCGGCCGAAGCCACATACACCTGCGTGCTGTCCGTAAAACCGCCATAGTCTTTCCGGAAAAGAACGGAATCGTCTTTCATCACACAGACTGCCCCGCCCGGATAATATCCTTTGTCCATCCAGGCGGAAATGATGGAGTCCAAAGGAGCAAAGTCATACGCTTTCTGTGTATGAGTCCCCTTCACGCAAGCACATAAGCCCGCCATTCCGGCAAGGAAAATCAAGTTCTTTATTTTCATATCCAAATTTACGCTTTTGTAAATAGTTACGTATGAAGAAAATGATTTACCTAAAAAAAGAATGCATTTTTTAGGTAAGAAACAAAAAAGACCGGAAAGCAGCCTCCTTTTATAGATTCTGTTTCCGGTCTTCACCTTAATATTATATTCTCAGTATTTGTATTGCCTTTATTCTCCGTCTACCAACTGAAGTTTATAGCTATAGCTGTACTTCTTGTCCAGCAGGCGGTATTCATTGTGCGGATACATGCCCCAGCTGTTATCGCCTCCCAGTCCGCGCTGTTTCAGGTCGACATGCAGACACACATTCTTTTGCGGAATCACGTCCACTGTATGCTGCAGCTTGCGGGTCAGTCCCGGATCAAGGTCTTCCGGCGTAAAGTGCAGGGCAGTAAACGCCAGCGGCTGCAAGCCCGTCACCTTCAGTCCGAATCCCTGGGCATCGAGCAGTGAAACCCAGCGCACATCGGTCTTGTTACCCGTTTCCTGCGGACGGATGTACGGATAGAACTGATTGCTGACCGTATCTTCATAACGCCCTACGAAGGTAGAGCTGCAACGGTCGGTATAGTTTTCTTCCGGTCCGCGACCGTAGTACACCAGCCGTTCATAGTCCTTCTTCAGTTCCATTCGCATACCGAAACGAGGAAGTTCCGGAAGCTTCCGTCCCGTCAGGTCGATGCTTCCTGTCACGACCACCGAACCGTCGAGACAAATCTGGTATTCCATCGTATAGGGCACCAGCACATCCTCCAGCATCCAGTCTACCGTTACCCGGATTCCATTGGCATCCTGCTCGCCCACTGACACCTTGCGTACCGAACGGTTTACATGCGCCGTACGCCATACACCGCAAAGCAGCGGCATCTTGTTGCCGAAGTCATTGTCGGTCGGCACACGCCAGAACGCCGGTTCCGGATACTGCGACAGCGGAGACTTGCCATCCAGCGCATACTGGAAAAGCACTCCTTTCTTCAGGTCAATCTTACCCGATACCCGGCCTGACTGGAACGACAGCACATTCCCCTTCACTTCGGCAGTCAGCTGTCCCTCTGCTTTCGGCTGCACGGCAAAGAAATCCCCCGTTCCAATCTTCAACTGTTCACGAGCCACCTCAAAGCCTGCCGGAATCAATTCCGTAGCCTCACGCGTATAGGCATATAAGTTCAGATAATGCTCATTTCCATCCTCAGGAATCTCCGGAAGCGACAGCTTCACCTCTTTGGAGGCATGCGGTTTCAGGCGCACCTCAAAACGTCCGGAGTCGGCCGGTACCCCGTTCTTGACGAGTTGCCAGCGGAAATCATACGCAGAAAGGTCGGTAAAGTCATACAAGTTGCGCACCGAAATCTTTCCATCCGACAAATCTTCTGCCTTGAAATGGATATACTGATACACCTTCTTCACCTCGTAAGCCTGCGGTTTAAGCACTCCGTTGGCCGAAATCAATCCGTCCGTACCCGTGTTCAGTTCCGTTTTCTTATCCTCCAGCCAGCGGCGACTGCCATCTTTCCGTTATAGGTCCAGTATGTACGGCCATCCTCTGTCTGCGTCTTGAATCCCTGGTCCATGAAGTCCCAGATAAATCCCCCCTGCATGTTCGGGCTGTCGTAAATCACCTCCCACAGGTCTTTGATATTTCCGTTGCTGTTTCCCTGCGCATGCGCATACTCACACATGATGTAGGGACGCGTCTTGCCGGAATTGCGGTATTCCTTCATCCGGCCAAAGCTGGGATACATGGGACATACCACGTCCGTATTCCAGTCTTCCCATGCCTGCTCAAACTGCACGAAGCGGTCGGGGTCGTACGCCTTCAGGCGCTTGTACTCATCGTGGAACACTTTTCCGTTGCCGCACTCATTACCCAATGACCAGCCGATGACGCACGCATGGTTCTTGTCTCTCTCTACCAGGCGCGTAATGCGGTCTACATGTGCCGCATACCATTCCGGACGGTAAGCCGGATGTGGAATCGTATCCTTGAAGTAAGGCACGGAACCCATTCCGTGAGTCTCAATGTTCGCCTCATCCACCACATAGAATCCATATTTGTCGCACAACTTATAGAACAGCGGATGGTTGGGATAGTGGCACGTACGCACCGCATTCATGTTCAGTTGCTTCATCAGTTTCAGGTCGGTCATCATGATGTCCCGACTCTGCACATGCCCCAGGCTGTCATTGTGCTCGTGACGGTTCACGCCTTTGATATACACCGGTACCCCGTTCACTAACAGCTTTGAGTTCTTGATTTCAATTCGACGGAAACCCACCTTGCAGGCTGTGACCGACTGCGGTTTTCCCGACGCATCGGCCAGTGTCAGCACACAGTCATACAGATAAGGGTGCTCGGCATTCCATTGGTTTACCCGACTGACCGTTCCGGAGAATGAAAGCGTTTCCTCCTGTTTCTCCCGGTCGAAGCGTCTGCTCTGCGCCCACACCTTCTTGCCGTTCTTGTCCAGCAGTTCCAGCTTCACCATTCCCTGCTTCATCCGGTTGCCACTGAACTCACGCAGGTCAACCGTTCCACGGAACACTCCGTGCTTATAATTATCGTCCAGTCCCGCTCTGAGGAAGAAGTCCCAGATAGTCAGCTTCGGATACGCCTGAAGGTACACATCGCGCTCAATACCCGACAAGCGCCAGAAGTCCTGGTCTTCCATGTAACTACCGTCGTGCCAGCGGTACACCTGCACTGCCAGCAGGTTCTTCCCTTCTTTCAGGAAAGAAGTCACGTTGAACTCCGCAGGCGACTTGGAAGCCTTGGTCATGCCCACCTGCTTTCCGTTGACAAACACACGGGCATAGCCGCTGATGGAACCAAAGTGCAGCATCACCTCACGTTCGTCCCATCCCGCGGGCACCGTGAACCATGTGCGGTAGGTACCCACCGGATTCTCCACATCAATAAAAGGAGGATTAGGTGAGAAGACATACTGGATGTTGCGGATAATCGGTTCGCCGAAACCCTTCAGCTCCCAGTTGGACGGCACGGCAATCTCCTGCCATCCTTCCTCCGAAAGGTCGGTACGATAAAAATCTTTCACACTCTCTTCTATCGAAGAAGCATAACGGAACTTCCAGGTACCGTTCAGTGAATGAATCCACGGCGAACGGCTGTGATCCTCCGTACGCGCGTCCTCCGCATTCTCATACAACGCAAAGTCTACGTGCGGCTTCTCTTTGTTCCACTCGTATCGCGTAGGGTTCTCCCACTCGTTCTGCTGTGCCCATGTCAGACTTGCCAGACAGAGCAGGAGACCTAATATTGTTGTTTTCTTTTTCATGAACTATGGTTTGATTTCAAAAACAGCCGACACAAATGGCCGGCTGCTTTCACCAATTATAAATATAAATATTGAGACATTATTTCAAATCATTAAACAGCAACGGACCGTAGCTTGGATGTCCCCCGTCATACTTATCTTCCGTATACGTTTCCAGTAATGATTCTGTGTAGGGCATACTTAATTTCTTACGTTGTACATAATGATTGTATACCATATAAAATACAGGCTGCCAACAATTACCCCGCTCTGTATCCACTCCTCCATTTTTATCTTTGGTCTCTTTGGAAATAACGTCCCATTTACAATATTTGCCTGTGACATCCGTCCAAGTTTCAAAAGGCACATCATACCCTAAATTATATTTTACCGTATATTCATAACCTAATAAGGCACGGTTCTCATATGCAGAATAAAGGTCATTTCCTTGTTTCCAAGCTAATTCACAGATAGCAGATACGGCCCCAAGTCCTAGTACAGTATGCTGTTGATCACGTCCAGACTCTTGGCACTGTCCAGTATCCCCATCAATATAATGTGAAATAGTACCATTATCATTCCCATACAAATAAAAATTCACACATTTTTTATACATATCTACATCATCCCACAAAATAGCAGCAGCCATATAAGATTTTGTCACATGCAAGCCCCAGTTTCCATTCGTGTAAGGATCGGTATTATAAAACTCCTCCCACACCGGAAGAAAGACATTACGAAGCATATCGTTTACTTTCTGAATATCAGTCTCACTGATTTTATCATACGTATGGCTTAACATTTCTAATGCATAGACAATTTTGATTCCTTCAAGACCAGCCATTAATGCGGTATCATTTCCATCAATGTCTTTCAAAACCTCTGCATATGCCAACATCAGTTCCAATGATTTCTTCGCATAATTTTCATCCTGTGTAATCATCCACATTACTGAATTTAAATATACAGCATCAAAATCCTGTTCAGCATTTCGCTTGGTATATCCATAATTTCCATCACGTGCAATAACTTCATAAGGCCCTTTTATCGTATAAGAAGATTGTGCCAAAGGCTCTTTTTCCAATGCTTGAAAAACACTATAAGCAGGTTCCTGTTTTTCCTTTACCATCTGGCGAATATGATCAATGTCTTTCTGTGTATGAAGTATACCTGGATGTTCCAGAGACGGTTCATAATTTGCACCAGACAAAGGCCAGCTATCTATATCATTTACTCCATGCTCAAACTCAGCTGAACAGCTCATTGCCATTAAACCTACGGCAACTAATGGAAAGAATATTCTATTTAACTTCATATTTTTCTGTTTTATTGTTAGGTATTAGGTATAAGGAAAGAATGAAAGAGACGAACCTATAAAAACATTATTCGCCCAATATAGACTACAGATTTCGTCTCTTTCAATTTCCATTGTATTTATCGTCCCTTATTTCTTTTCTTCATTTATTAAACTCTTTAAAGCTTCTTCCGACTCGAATGTTTTAATCCAGTCCACATCTATCGTGCCCGTTTCATCAGCTTCATACCAAATTTTCCAAATTTCAAATACGACATTATCTACCTTCTGCAATTTTGTCGGCATCATTTCCGTATTCACTTTCTTTTTAGTAAAATCAGCATAGAAAACTTTGTAATCACCACAATCCAATACTTCCATGGCTTTGTTTCCCTTATTCGTATCGGCACCATATTTACCTCCAGATGATAAACCACCCCACATATCAAGATACCACTCCATCTTTTCAGATACTTCAAATACATCTTTGGGGAATCTCACTTTAAATGCCAAAATCGGATAATTAGCCACATTAAATTCAAACCCTCCAGTTCGTTTGATTCGGATAGCTTTATAATTTTTGTCAGCACCTGGGAAAAGACTTAAAATACCCTGATCTTCCAACCAGTTGAATTCCAGACATTGTCCGTTAAAGTTCTCCCATGAGTTCATAAACTCGAATGAATCATTCATTTTACCCTCAGCTACTATTACATTCATAGAAGCAGAAATAGGATTACCATCACCATAGTCTGCCGTAGCAGTAACCACAGCGGTTCCATATTTCTTAGCAATAAAGTGTCCGTTTTCATCAACCTCAACTACTTCCGGTTACTGCTTTCCCATTTCAACGCCGAAAGTGTCGCATTGCCCGGTTTTACATTGAGTTGAGGTACATAAACTTCACCTAATGCCAACTTATCTGATTCTTTAACAAAAGAAAGAGTTTCTATAAAGATGATGGGCTTCACAGTAATTGTAAACTCTTTAGTAAAATGCTTTCCATCTGTAGCTGTTGCCTTAACACGTGCAGTCCCAGCTTTCACGCCTTTCACAACCCCATCCTCGGTCACAGTTGCAATCTCGGGAGTCAAACTTTCCCATTTCAACGTAGGATAAGTAGGATCTGAAGGAATTGTTTGCCATCGCAACTGCAATGAAGCAGTTTCATAAACTTCCAGTTCATTTTCCGTCATATCAAGATTGATATCTTCTATAAAGATAATCTCATCTACCACCTTGATTTCAACAGTAGAAGTAACCGCAAAACCTACAGCAGGCATTACTGAGATAATTGCTGTTCCTGCATGTACAGCCTTTATCCGTCCTTCTTCATCTACACTAGCGATTTCAGGACTTCCTGATTTCCAAATTACTCCCTTATCTGAAGCATTTTCTGGCAATACGCTGTAATTCAATATAGTATCACTTCCTACCAACAACGGTAATACAGGTGTTACATCTAAATTAATATCAGAAATAAGTACCTTTTCATTCATTTCGGGTGACACCATTTCATCGTTGCACGAAACCATAGATGCCATTGTCCCTATTAAACAAACAGCCGCACAACCTTTATATAATATATTTTTGTATGTCATGATTGATATAATATTATTAGATTGCTAATACAAATAAAACTATTACTCCCAACCTGGATTTTGTTTCAAATTCGGATTTAATTTCAGCTGGTCTATAGGCAGAGGATACAAATAATGTTTCTCCTCCCAAACACGACCCTGTTCGCAAATAATACAACCTTCTGCGTCCATGGTTTTAGAAGAAGCGTCCGACCATTTTGTTTCATACTCAGTACCTCTCCATTTAACACCTGTAAGATTCATCGGCATTTCCTCTTCTGCTGTTTTCCATCGTTTTAAATCATCAATACGGAAATTCTCATCATAGAATTCAACAGTACGTTCACGACGTATCTCAGTACGCATATCCAAATTATTGGCAGAAACAAAAGCATTGGTCAAATCAGGCATATTAGGATTAACACGCTTACGAGTCAAATTCAAACTGATAGCTAAATCTTCATCAGAAATTTTATCATCACGTTCAAATACTGCCTCAGCATAATTTAACAAAACCTCAGCATAACGGATAATTGGATAATCATATGCTTCCATTCCTGTAGGTACCCCATCACGTTCACAACACCATTTATGAGGGAAATACCCTGTACCAGTAGAAGGCATAAAGTTCTTATGAGAAGCATTCGCAATTTCTTCTGCACTTCCAGTCCAGTCTATACGTCCTCCTCCTGTTCCCCAATATGTATGTCCAGGAATCATAAGCGTATTGCTCATTCTGTTATCTCGGTCCTTGAACTCGGAATCCACTTTACTATAATCCCATGTCTGAGGGTTAATGGGTAAGCCATTACTTTGCAAATACATATTTGCCATTTTACGTGTCACGTATACAGCATTACCCAATCGTCCTTGTGTGATATTAAAACCAATAGAAGCCAATGTAGGATCATGACGTCTAGTAAAAATGTATTCCTTATTCCCACTTTTAGTAATACCAGCAGGATTCGATTTATCATTTTCAAGGATAAAAAGATATTTGTAAGCTTCAGTACCTAATTCCTCTGGAGCAAACAGTTCAAAGAAACCACTTTCTATTACATCATGAGCAGACGTTGCAGCTATATCCAATAATGCGCTTGAACGATCATTGTTCTGTCCACCATTACGAAACTTTTGCCAAGTACCTTCATAAAGAGCGACACGAGAAAGAAAAGCACTCGCAGCCTGACTAGACAAACGACCTTCATCTTTACTGCTAATCTCATTTGCTTCAGGAAGAAGTCTGATTGCTTCTTCCAAATCTTCCAGAATAAAATCAACCACCTCATCGCGAGAGTTACGGGCCATTTGCATTTCAGGTGAATCAATATCCAATGGAGTACGAGTAATAATGACATCTCCATATACCTGCAACAAATCAAAATAACAATAGGCTCTGAAGAAATGGGCCTCACCCACTGATGTTTCGATATCTGCCGGAGCAGCATAACCTTCAGCCTGCTGCAATAATGTGTTCACCTGACGGATACGATTGTAATTATTGGTGTAAGTTTTATCCGACGACGGAATACTATTCGTTCCATTACTGTAGACATCCAATGTGATTCCTGTCCGCAAATCAGAACGAACATCACTATGAGGACTATCATCCAATTGTTTAAAATCGACAGTCCAGCCATAGAACTGAGTAGCAAACAATTTAAAATGGTCTGGAGTCTGCCAGTAATTTGTATCTGCCAACTGAGTTTTCGGCTCCATGTCAAGACATGACTGAAACGTTAGCATAGAAAATAATCCCAAAATATATGTTATCTTTTCATCATTTCTTTATTTTTAGAAAGTAGCATTGATACCAAAAGTAATTGTACGATTAAATGGATAGCGCTGTTTATTTTCCACTTTGCGTGTAGCCTCAGGGTCCCAGCCATCGTTTATATATGATTTTTCCCACAAATCTGCTCCCGCAACATATACACGTAGATTGCTCAAGAAACCTGTTTTACTTATCAAATTCTTAGGGAAGGTATATCCTAATACAATATCCTTCAAACGAAGATAAGCACCATTTTCTACAGACCATGTAGAAGCCATGTAATTGTAGTTGTTAATATCATTATTGTTTGAGTAGCTCGGATAATAGTTATTGGGAGTTTCAGGGCTCCAAACATTGCCCACACTTTGATTAGATGTATTCAACCAAATAGCTTTAAAAGGTACTTTCCATGCATCAATTTCGCGATAGATGGTACGATCTCCAACTCCTTGAAATACTGCATTAAAATCAAATCCCCTCCATTCGAAACCGAAGTTAAAAGAGAAAGACAGTTTGGGATCATCAGTACCTAAAAAGACTAAGTCATCCTGAGTAAGTTTACCATCTTTATTGACATCTTCATACATATGATCTCCTAAACGAAGGTTAGCAGGCATATTTACGGAGTTGTTTCCTGTATATTTCTGTGTATACTTCATCAGCTGCTCATCTGTCTGAATTTTCCCCATATAACGATAACCAAATATAGAGTTTAACGGATAGCCATTCAATGCTGCATTGTATCCAGCCTCTACCACCACTTCTCCTCCATCAATCAATTCATTCGTCATATAAGTTAATGTTCCACCTAAATGGTAATTTACCTCACCTATCTTATCACGCCAGGTCAAACTTCCATCATATCCTTTGGCCATAAACTTTCCGGTATTGGTACTTGGTGCTGTACCACCTAACACACCTGGATATAAACGGGAAATCAACATGTTGTTATTTTTTTTCATAAATAATTCAAAGGTTCCGGTAAGTCGATTTCCTATGAAACCAAAGTCTAAACCTAAATTGTAATTATAAAATACGTTCCCAAGTACGTACTTTACTTACCAACCCCGCTGATTCCACGTAAGTTCCTTTTGATGTTCCCAGTAAAGCACCACTATTTGACTTATAATTATACAACTGGATACCATCATAGCGTCCGATACCACTTTGATTACCTACCTCTCCGTATGAAGCGCGTAATTTCAATTCGCTCACGTAGTCATGAATATCTTCCATAAAGCTTTCCTCACTGATTCGCCATCCAGCAGATGCTCCCCAGAAGAAATTCCAACGGTTTTCTGGCAAGAATTTAGAGGAACCGTCATAACGGGCATTCAACTCTGCCATATACTTCGACTTATAATTATAGTTGAAACGCCAAAAATAAGACAATATAGCCTCTTCCCACTTATCAACTTTATCAATATAAACCTGTCCTTTACCATTTAATGATTCAATGGCAGACTCTACATCCATGACTTTAGTAGCGCTGTAATCATATGCTGCATAATCATACTGTACACCTCCCATCACAGCCAAATCATGAACCTCGTTCAACAACTTCTTATAAGTAAGGAAAGCAGAAGCCGTACAATTATCTGTGCGGGATGCGCTCTTCATGTAAGAAGATTTTTCCTGTGCAGGATAAGGAGAGTTTTCATTTCTGATTAACGTACCATCATACTGATACCAGTCAATAGACAAATATTGCTCATCACGCATTGCCGTATTTGTGCTATATCCTACAGTTCCTTGAAAATCAAGCCCCTCCAATATGTTTATTTTTAAGACCTCATTTACGCTCATACTAGTAACCGTCAGTCTATTATCGCCACCAAGTTCTACCTGCCAGTTAGGAGTATGAATTCCACCCCATGCATAAGGTTTACCATCTATAGTCGATATCGGTAAACCTGGCTGAGGAATAGAAACACCTAAGACAGCACTAATCTGTGTGGGAGCTACCTGATGCTGACGGCTAGCGGCCATATTAGAATCCAAGCTAACACGATTAGAAATTTTAAAACTATTAGATAAACGCACATTATAACGTTCATTTGAATTATTACCCCATTGCAAAGTACCTTGATCATTCAGATAACCCAATGAAAGACGGTAACTAGATTTATCAGTTCCTCCTGAAAGACTCAAATTGTGTTGTGTAGAATTTGCATTTCCCCATAACACATCTGTCCAGTTCATATCGTGAAACACAAAATCGGCTACACCAATAAAAGCATTAGGAATTGGATTAGGAACCGAACCATCTCCCCCATTCAAGTTTATCCAGCTTCCCTTTAAAGACTTTGCCAACTTAGCATAACGTATCCACTGATCATCCTCTCCATAACCATCATTAGTACGTGCCTGAATTACCCCATCAGCCCATTCATCAAGGCTCATCAAACGAGGTTGCAATCCCACGATTTTACGAGTAAACGAACCGCTATATTCTATTTTTGCTTTACCTGCATCCGGACGTTTCGTTGTTACCAGAATTACACCTCCAGCTGCCTTAGCTCCATAAATGGCTGCAGAAGCATCCTTTAAGAAGTTAATGGATTCAATATCATCTGCACTTAACTGGGACATTTCACTTACACTGCTTGCAGGCACACCATCAATAATCAGCAACGGGTCTACAGAATTCTTAGATACTGCACCACGTATAGATATTCCCCATCCTTCCTCACCAGGAGCAGCAGAAGAACGAGTAATACGTAGTCCTGGTACCTGTCCCTGCATAGCTGAAAGAGGGTTACTCACCGTTCCTTTGTTTTGGAACATTTTCTCATCCACAACTGTTACAGATCCTGTCAAAGTCTGTTTCTTTTGAGCTCCATAGCCTACAACCACTACTTCATCCAAAACCTCTGTATCTTCCTTAAGAATGACTTTCGACAAATTAGGATTAGAAGCTGGCAATTCTACCGTTTTATAGCCAATATAAGAAATCACCACTACTGCATTCTTAGAAGACACATTCAACGAATAATTTCCGTCAATGTCTGTGATCACTCCATTTGTAGTTCCTTTTTCAAGAACACTTGCACCAATAACGGGGATACCCTCCGCATCCAGCACTTGTCCTTTCACACTTACCGATTGCAAAACCGATTGTACAGAAGTCACCTCCGCATGCATCGGAGCCACATTGCCGGCTACTAAAGCCGAAACCATCATGGCTGAAAAAAGGACTCTCTGCGATGAATTTTTCAGAAAACCATTCTTCATAAGATTAAACTTTAAATTAACGTTTTTACTTCTTATCATTATTTTATATACATTGTTTCATATAGTTGCGCACTTCCTTGCGGCTGATGAACAGATGATTCTCTACCGTACGCTGCGAAAGATTCAGTTCGGTAGCAATATCAGCCGATGTTTTCCCCTCAAAACGATTCATGACATAGATTTTCCGACGCTGGCAAGGAAGATATTTCACCCTCATCAGTTCTTGCTTCTGCAAGTCGCGTACAACGGCACGGGTATCTGCAGCCACAGCCTGCTGAGCCTGACCACATTCTTCCAGGTAAACAGAAGCTTCCTGCTTTCTATAAAGATGACGGAAATAGTCGGATACCAGATTACGGACAATCGTAAACAAGAAATATTTTACGGTATCGGGACGAAGCATAGTACGGTATTCCAAAAGGCGAAGATATGCGTCCTGAACCAAATCTTCCGCATCTTCTTTTTCTCCTATTTTCTTATAGATATAAAAGAAGACCGACTGATGGTAGTCCGCAAAAATCTGTGCTACTAGCTCATTGGATGTGTTCGTCAGGTCTTTCATAAATTAGCTTGTTTTGGTTTTTTGACACTGCAAATGTATCTACAATCCCAAAAAACTAAAACAAATGTAACATGGAATAAATCTCACCTTATCATGCAAGACTAGTTTCTACACAAAAAATTGATTAACAACGAAATAAAACATCCCGCACGAGAGTCTCAAATTATTATTTGACACTTACGTACAGGATGTTTTTCCCTATTTTGACACTAAAAAGTCCGTTAATCTACCGGACGATGCTCACCTGAGACTTGTTTGATGTATTCGTTCGGAGTTATTCCTGCCAGTTTCTTAAATGTGCGGAAGAACGAGGCACGCGAACTGAAACCACAAAGTTCTGCCATGGCCGTCAGAGTATATTTTGCATACTCATCTTTCAGGATAAGCGACTTGAATTCTTCTACACGATATTCGTTGATATAGTCATAATAATTCTTTTCCAAATACTGGTTGAAGAGATAGGAAAGTGAATGGGAGGTAGTGCCTATCGACACAGCAAGATCTGCCACTTTGAGATTCGGATTGCGATAAGGTTTGTTACGCTTCATCCCCTGTTCCAGCAGACGGTAAAGCCGCTTGCACTCTTCCGGGCTGACCTTGTTCGTCCTGTATTTGTCATCAGCAGAGGAAGCAGTCTTTTTCTCCGGCTTCGGTTCTATAGGTTCCGCCACAGTTTCTTCCTCTGTCACTGGTTCTATTTCCGGTGTTACGACTTCTTCTGCCTCTTCTTTTTTCTTATCTTCCTCCACAGCCATCGGTATTTCCGCGTCGTTAAAGCCGTTCAGCTTACGTAAAACCGCCCATACCACACGCAACAGGCTACGACGGAACACATACACACCTGCAGCCGCCAACAACAATGCCACAAGAGAATATATCCACTTATACCAGGAACGGTCGGGAATGCAAATATCCAAGGTCATGGCCGAATCGGGATACCCAATCTGACGGATAACAAAAGAAGTAACTCCCGAAGGTAAATCATACAACGATACTTCCGATTTTCCCATCAAGGAAATCCACTCTCCCTCCTCTCCTAACTTATACTCATACATCAGGCTGTTCGGGTCGCTGTATGTAAGTGCAGAGAACTGAATGATTACGCTCTTCTGCGAATTCTCCAGCGTGAGCGCATAATGACCTTCTTCTCCCGAAAGCTGATGCTGCATGCTCTTACCATTGACCAGCACATCCGACAACGAAATAATATAACGGCTGGGGAGCATATCCATGTCTTTCCCATTCAGGCGCACCAATCCTCTGGAGTTACCAAACCAGAAGTTTCCGTCTTCATCTTTTATCGGAATGCAGTTGATGAATATCAGACTGGGAATACCATCGGCAAAATTGAAAGGTACTACCTTGGTTTTCTTGTCGAAACGGTACATACCCTTATTGGTCGCCACCCACAACCAGCCTTCCGAGTCTTCCACCACGGCCATCAACGACTTTCCATCCAACAGCGTTCCTGGAGTGAGCCGGCTAAAATGACTCATGGTAAGGTCGGATACAAACAATTCTCCTTTATCTGGCAAGAAATAGAGCTGATGGTCGGAAGTTTCATAAATCATACGGATTTTTTCTTTATGCACAAATCCTTCCGGAAACACATCGTTCTTCAAACTTTCGGACGACGGGTCCCAGATGCAGATACCGCTTTCCGTACAAATCCATCCTTTATGGGATGAATCAAAATAAATCTCATAAACGTTGCCTTCGGGCAGTTTGGAACTGTCGCTCTTGAAGTGACGCACGATTTTCCCGTTCCGGTAACAATACAATCCGGCAGAAGTACCAATCCACAGATTTCCCCGATCGTCAGGACGAAGCACAAAAATATGTCCATGTTGGAAGGGTTCGGAAGCAATCTCAAAATCCCGCAGTTCCAGTGTGGCGCCATCAAGCACATACATACCTCCCCCATAGGTTCCGATATAATATTTCCCGTCGAAATAACAGCTTGACACAATGATGGAAGCCCGCAGACGGGGCGCCTTGAATATCTGGAACCTGCCATCGGCTCATCAATAAACACAAAGCCGTCGCGAGAACCTATCAGTTTCTGACTTCCATGAAAGGCAATGGTACGGACAGCCATGTCTCTGGAATCAAACAAGTTCTCATATTGATAGGTGGAAAACAAGTCGCTTTGGAACAAAGTGTAGTCTACACCCAACTGGTAAAAGCCAATCCATAACAAGCCGTCACGGTCGACCAATACAGAGTACACAGAATTGGAACGAATCTGGCTATCCGCCTCACGGTCATGCCGAAAGGTACGGATAACACGCTGGCGACTCACGGAAATAAAATGTACACCGTTTCCGTCCGTTCCTACATAGAGCAGGTCTTTCCCATCGCCTGACAAGGCAGAGATGACTCCGCAACCTACATCCAAATAGCGTGAAAAGTACTTGCTGGCAGTATCAAAAAGCACCAGTCCGCTAGTCATTGTACCCATAAAAATCTTTGAGCCGATACGTGTGACGTTATAGAAAGAAAGGTTCTGCCCGTTCTTCGCCAATTTATCTGAAAAAGAAGTAATAGTCTGGTCTGACAAACGAAGAGATTTCAAGCCTCCCATCGTAGAGAGCCACAATATACCGTTTTCTCCTTCCACCATTCCCGTTACAAAATTCGCACGCGAAAAGACATTCTTGTCTACCAGCACATGCTCAAAAACTCCTCCCTTGTATACATACAATCCTTTTTCCGTACCTACATAGAGCACATCCCCCAACTTACAGAATGCATGTACCCCGCTTGTAATCATTTCAGGAGCCAGCCGCTCGAGCTTCTCGGCATCATCGGCCAAGCGGAAAAGTCCCATGCCCGTACCAACCCATAGTTCATTGCCCGGCATCTCAACCAGTACAAACACCCGCTTCAGGTTCTCATTGCTGCCCTCTACCATGTAATGCTCCAGCGTATGCCATCAAAACGCTCCACTGAGGTATTCGTTCCCATCCAGACATAACCTTTTGAATCTTTGTATATCGTATTAATGACCAAATCAGGAAGTCCGTCGGATACGGACAAGCTACGAATTTCGGAGGAAACAGCTCCCGCTTGCAAACAGCACAGACTGGTTAACAAAAGGAGATAAATATATATCAAACATTTCTTCATTTACAAAACTTCCATAGGTTCATGAGCAAAAAATACATAGAATCTGCCTATATTTCATAAAAATATCCGACAAAAAACCGCACTGTCTTCCCAGACATCAATACAAAACCTCATACCCTGATAAGTACTGTCAAAGAAGTACTACAATACTTCCTCGACAGTACCACAGTACTTCCTTTGCAGTACTGAAGTACTGCAAAGGAAGTACTGGAAGAGCGTATACAATTATAAATCAATATATTACTACAAAAGTAAACTTAAAATTTCATTTTACTTCAAAAGACGTAACTCTTTTGAAACTGAAAGCGTATATTTTTTCTTTCCTACAACTACCCTACAAGGAGCCGTAGCTGTGTACATCCATTTTCCATCCTGCTTCAGCAGCAAGACATCAGCAGGTGCATCTGTCCGGATGCTCACTCCATCCGCTTCCAGCTGTGTACCGTTGCCCAGGAAAGCCTGAAGAGTCTCTCCCTTTTCCGACTGACGGCACAGTGCATAGCCTGCACGGGCCTGCAACTTTTCCAACTTGCAGTGGTGTGCATTCTCATCCGACGACAGAATCCAGTCGACACTTCCATTGGTCAGTGCCACGCGTATACCGACATGGCTCCCCTGCTGTTCGCTTTTTACCTGCGGATAATCGACTGACGCAATGCATGAAGGTTCTTTTAGGGTAGAAGGTTCATACACGGCCACAAACGGACGGTTCCAGGCTTCTCCTTTCTGGCGTGCCACGAAAGTGAGCGTAGGCTGGTCCTTGATGGAATACGGCATGTTCTTGATACGGCTCAGTCCTTCCGTCATAGGGCTCAGGGCTGAAAAGATTTCGCGTCCTTCCTCCCCTTTCATCCAGAGGTTCATCGTAATATCGTCCTTGTCGGGCATCTGGATGGTAAATCCGGCTTTCACGTCTTTGCTTGTCACCGCCCGCTTCTTATTATATATATAGGAGTAAGCATACAGATGGGCTCCGGCAAAGGCCAGTTCTTGCGTAGGCTGAAGTCCGAGTTCACTGCCGTCGGCCACCGTCAGCGTCATCTGCTGTCCTAAGTTATGATAGAAATAGTCGTGCATCTTGTCGCCGCCTTCTACTTTCCGGCTACGGAATATATCGATATAATAGCCTGCAGAATCGCCCACATTGACAATTCCGTTAAGGCGGGTCTGGTCGGCAAAAGTTTCCGGTTCGCGGAAGTAGACTTCACTATAAGAAATCGGCTGATAAGGAAGCCGTTCGCCTGCCGCAGGATACAAGGCACGCAGTTTGAAGGAGTGGTTGCTCTTCATGACGGGATAAGAAGAAATTCCATCTACGCAGACCGTATTATGCGAAGGGAATTGGCTGTAATACTCCAGGTAATCCAGCCCCTGATACAAAGTTTTTCCGATACCGGCATCCGGACCGAGCACGTAGCCTTTGCCATACAATTCCATGCTGATGCCGTTGGCGTGCATGTGATTGCCTTCACTTCCGTTCAGTGACACCATCAGACTGTGACGGGGATTCATCCGTTGCGTTGTACCAGCCAGCTCACGTTCGGAGCATAGAAGGTAGGAGTTACATAGTCGTCAATCTGGCCAGCCTTCACTTTTTCATCCAACACGAGCGGTTTCCCGGCAAAGAAAGAAGTAATGGCTACCGGTGCCTTGCCTCTTTCTGCCACCGGAAGAGAAGAAGACGGGTCGAACAGTTTCAGCATGGCCGTAAACTTTCGTTCTTCTTCAGACTTTCCATGGGTACGGGCATTCTGAATCATATAACGGAAAATATCCGTCCGCAGTGTGGAAGGATGCGTATCGCCAAACCCACAGACCATACGGTTCGGGAAAAGGTATTGCGGCATAGCTTCTACAGCTTTCGGAAGTACCGGAATCTCCTTGGTCAGGTCCATACCCAGATTCTCATCAAACAGGCTGACAAAGCTGGCATAATCACCTACCACCACACTACTGTAGCCGGGACATTCTGCCCAGACACCCGTGGCTGCATCGAATCCGTAATCGGCCAGTTTTTTCAATGACCACTGACGGATGGACGACTGGTTCACCAGATAATCGATATAGTACTGGCGTCCTTTGCCGTCAGCATACTTCGCATCATCTTCCAAAATCAGGGCAATATTCATAATGAAATGCGCCTGCAGCAGGTTCCAGTTGTTGTGAGGTACCCCGTTGGCGATGATGTTATCGGCACATTTCTTGAACGCATCGGCATAGATGGTCATCTTTTCAGGCTTTTCTTTCTGCAGATACGCATAAAGGAAATCATAAAGCGGCACCAAGGAATTTATGACATCTTCATGAATCACCTCAAAGGAAGTCATTCCTACGAGCGTCTGCTGGTGACCATAATTCAAGTCGACAGGCACATTGCGGTAGTACAGACCTGTCATGTACACATCAAAGACGGAAGCAGCTGCCGTGGCATACTTCTGCTCGCCGGTCAGCCACCAGAGGAATGCCGCATCGCGGGCTATGCCTACGATTTCATTGTTGATGCTTTCAATCATTCTTCCGGTTTTGCTGATGCTCACCCATTCGTAAGGATTACCTTCCAGGATACTGTTGGCCAGATACATTCCTCTGGCATCTTCCTGATAAGGCTCCAAGTCCTCCAGTCGAGGACGTTTGTAATTGGTGGCATGGCTGCGTGCTCCGGTAAATACCACTGTTGGAACCGGTGCCTTCTCACCTCCGGCATGGTCGTAGTACTCACCTTTTATATATACATCGGTGGCATGTGTGTTCCAGTACATCAGCAAACGGGAGGACAGCCAATCCGTTCCGCGGTCCACATATTTATCTGTCCGCTGCCGAAGCCGCTCATACACGTCTTTTGCCCAAGGAGCCTTTTTAATCAACTCCTGAGTTTCTTTCTTCCCCTCCTGTGTGGTCAGATAGCGGGGATGTCCTTGCGGAAGTTTCAAGTCCAACCGCCCGGTTTGTGCTTGTACCGCCCCTATAACCACAGACAGGCACAGCCACAGAATCACTCTTTTCATATCTTCTAGTTTTTTATTTTCACAATAACTAATACGAATGAACACATAAAAATACTCAAAAGTTGACAGAAGTTTTTTACTTTCATCGTTTGCAGAAATGTTAAAAACGAAGGAGAACGAAAAAAAAGGACGAAACATGCTCTAAAACATGGGCTTTTATTAGTGTTATTTTACACTTATCCGTAATATTGCACTTGAATTAGTGTTACTAATACACTTTGAAAAACGAACAGCATAAAACGCGTTTTTGATAACCGCAAAATCAATACACAAATAATTAAAATAATACTATTATGAATTGGAATTCAACTGAATTTATTTGGCTCGACTGGCTGGTCCTCACCGTCGGAGTCATTGCTATTGTGTGGGCTGTTTACCGTGCAATAAAAAAAGATCAGGAAAAGATGAAAGGTGCCGACAGTCAGGACTACCTTTTCGGAAAAGGGGAACCCTGGTACATTATCGGTGCGGCTATCTTCGCAGCGAACATCGGTTCTGAACACCTTGTAGGATTGGCCGGTACAGGTGCAAAAGATGGTGTGGGAATGGCACACTGGGAAATGCAAGGATGGATGATTCTTATTTTAGGATGGCTGTTCGTTCCTTTCTATCAGCTATTAAACAACAAAATGGGCAAAATTATCACCATGCCCGACTTCCTGAAATTCCGCTACACACAACGTACTGGTTCATGGCTGTCTATCATTACACTGATTGCATACGTATTGACAAAGGTATCTGTAACTGCATTTACTGGCGGTATCTTCTTTGAATACCTGCTCGGTCTTCCATTCTGGTGGGGAGCACTCGGCCTTATCTTCATTACGGCTATCTTCACTGTATTTGGCGGTATGAAAGGTGTAATGACACTTTCTGCTATCCAGACCCCTATTCTTATCATCGGTTCATTCCTGGTTTTGTTCCTGGGCTTGAATATGCTGGGCGATGGCAGTATCTCAGAAGGATGGTCACAGATGATGGCCGTTTGTAACGCCGCACACGACGGTTTCGGAACAACTCACATGTTCCACACTGACCCTGCAGACCCTATGTATCCGCAATTCCCGGGTTATGTGGTATTCCTCGGAGCATCTATCATCGGTTTCTGGTACTGGTGTACTGACCAGCACATCGTACAGCGTGTGCTCGGACAGACTAAGGGAGAAGATAACCGTAAAGTTATGGCACGTGCACGCCGCGGTACAATTGCAGCCGGTTACTTCAAACTGTTGCCTGTATTCATGTTCCTGATTCCGGGTATGGTGGCATTCGCACTCTCACAAAAAACCGGCAGCAACATCGTAATGGATATCACCAACACACATGACACAGACGGTGCTTTTGCCATGATGGTAAAGAACATCTTGCCTGCAGGGGTAAAAGGTATTGTAACCATCGGTTTCATCTGCGCCCTCGTGGCTTCTTTGGCTGCATTCTTTAACAGTTGTGCGACACTGTTTACAGAAGACTTCTACAAACCTATGAAGAAAGGCATGAGCGAAAGTCACTACGTAATGGTAGGTCGTATAGCTACAGTCGTTGTCGTACTGTTGGGATTGGCTTGGATGCCTATCATGATGAACATGGGTAACCTGTATTCTTATCTTCAGATATTCAGTCTCTGATTGCTCCTGCCATGGTAGCCGTATTTACCCTGGGTATCTTCTCTAAGCGCATCACACCGAAAGCTGGAGAATGGGGACTTATCGGAGGCTTCCTTATTGGTATGCTGCGTCTGTTGACCAACGTACTTACCGACTCTGGTAAAGCTGTTATGGACGGAGCGTTCTGGGAATACACTTCTTGGTTCTGGCAGACTAACTGGCTTATCTTTGAAGTATGGTTGCTGGTATTCATCGTTATCATGATGTACGTAGTATCCATGTTTACTGCCAAACCGACATCTGAACAAATTGCAGCCATCACTTTCACCGGCGACTACAAGAAAGCAATTCGCGAAAGCTGGAATATGTGGGATGTAATCGCTACACTGGGAGTGGTTGTTCTGTGCGCTTTGTTCTACGCATACTTCTGGTAATCCATAGAAACCAACTCATAAAAAGAGGACATGCAAATCAAAAACCGCATGTCCTCTTCCTTTTTTACAATACTTCGGTAAATTTTTACCGATAAATTAAAAATTAAACATAGAATCGGCATAATCCGGTTCAAAATTATATTCAAGAGATCATTGAAATACTGTCAAGAATAAATCGTCAAGGAGTAAGAAAAGGGATGAAAAAGATATGCTAAAACAGCTGAAAATTAAC